>Ga0196972_1000228_pt1 | contig 40556 bp, 43 predicted proteins | sample S1v_2013CmetaG_FD_148618 | JGI IMG/M metagenome (GOLD analysis project Ga0196972, IMG submission 148618) | Soil microbial communities from Anza Borrego desert, Southern California, United States - S1+v_20-13C | ecosystem: Environmental > Terrestrial > Soil > Desert | place: USA: California...
CGGGGAGCGGACGGGCTTGGAAATCAACGGCTCCAGAAAAGGCCAGAGCTTTGGTCCGATGAGTTGAGTCTTCATGCACGTCGGACCTAGCACCATGCTCAGCGTTCAATGTTTTGTTAGCGACTCTAAGTCTTCTCGTTTCATTAGATCTTTTAGTTGTTGTCAGGGAAAGCGCAGCGTACAAAAGCACGGACGTCTTATCAGTGAACCATGTCGTTGAAAGACCTAAAAAACGATAAGAAAAATTATTCCGATATTTCGCATAATGTATATTATGTAAAATCGTAGATCGCTTATGGACTACTCTTCAAGGTCCCAAAAACCAAGTAAGGAGAATCCATGCAGCGAAAGCTAACCCCATTCTTCATTCTGCGGTTTAAAGCCGGCTACGGTGACGACATAAAAGCCGCTGAGATCTGCGGCGTCACAGTCCAAACCATCCGCCGATGGGATAGACACAGCGTACCTAAAACCGTAACAACGTTATACCCGCCAACGAAGCGCTTGAATCGTGGATGGTCCAACAATTTCCCTTCGATCTCTACCGGATATAACTAGCCTGTTTCCAATTGGGCGAGATCCGTCACCACGATATCCGCGCCCGCCGCTTTCAAGGCGTCTGCATGGCCGGTTCGGTCGACGCCGATAACACAGCCGAACCCGCCGTTACGGCCGGCCTCGACGCCGGCAATGGCGTCTTCCACGACCACGGCGCGAGTTGGGTCAACGCCTATTTGCCGCGCCGCCTCGAGAAATGAATCGGGCTCCGGTTTACCGCGCAGATGCCTTTGCTCCAGGTCGATTCCGTCGACCCGAGTATCGAAGAGATCGCTCAAATGTGCCGCCGCCAGGACTTCGGCACAGTTCCGGCTTGCCGATACGACGGCCGTTGCGAACTGCTTCTCTCTCAGTTCGTGAATCAAATCGACGGTCGAGAGATAGACCTCGACACCGCGGCTCTTGAGCAATTCGAGGTAGAGCGCGTTCTTCTTGTTGCCGAGCCCGCAGACCGTCTCTCGCTCCGGTCCATCGTCTGAATTGCCGTATGGCAGTGTAATGCCGCGCGAAGCGAGAAAACTTGCCACCCCGTCATAGCGGGCTTTGCCATCGATGTAGAGCCGATAATCCCAATCGGCGTCGAAAGGTTGATGGGACTCCCCGACCCGAGCCGCATACTGCTTCAGAAAGTCATCGAACAGGGTCTTCCATGCAGTTTTATGAAGCGTCGCCGTTTGCGTGATCACGCCGTCCAAGTCGAAGATGACGGCGTCGTAATCTCTCCGCGTGATAACGTGCGAGGATGAATGAATATTCATAACGCCTCCGTAATGTCCCTCGTAAAGACTTCCGTATGGCAATTGGACCTCGCTCCATGGGAAATTCGGCGAGAATGGACGACATGCTAGAAAAACACCGCGCGACGTGTGGGTCACGTTCCTTATCGAAGGCAAATTGTTCGAGTGACGAACGCAGGCCGTGACAGTGGCACGGCACCGATTGGACTAATGATCTCAATGAGAAGCACCTAATGAGTGATGCGACCGGCGATGTGCCGGAAAAGGCGGACGAAGCCGCTTGGCGCAGCATCCCGACGAAGCAGTCGATCAGGCGGTTTAGCGTCAGTGGAACCGGCGGTCCGCGACGTCTTCTTGGAAATGATGGTGCGAGTGCACAGGCAGCGGAAGTGGCAAAAGCCGCCAAATCTCTTTGCTGTATTTCTTGGCCGCTATGAATGTATTTTCCCTAGCCGATTACGAAAACTTCGGCACAGAAAGCGGATACCTTCAAGGATCGGGCTGCCTCTCGACCCCATCGACGAACAGCTTTTTGACCGATCCGTTGACGACATACTTCACGACCGAATTCTTGCCAACAGTGCCATGAGGCACTCCGTTCCAAGTCAGTCTGCCGTCCTTGACCTCCACCTGATCGCCGTTGAGCGCGATGATCCCATGCTGCCCGGTAATCACGGCCTGCGCATGCGACCCGCCGATGGAAACCGAGGATATCGAGCTAGACACGATCGAGCTTGAATTGTTAACCGCGAAAGCAGACGCGCCGTGTCCTGTCGAACACATAAACATCAACGATGAAATGAATGTCGAGAACTGCTCCTTATTCATGATCCCTCCTGGTCAGACGTAGGTTTCGCTATATCCTAACGTCGTTGACCAGAGACTGCCAACGACTAGAGCATTTTCCGGTCCGACGTAGCGCTCGGTCCTACAGAGGGTGAGATACAACTGGTAGGCCGGGATAAGGCGGTAGCCGTTCCCGGCGCTCGATGGACGAAACGCCGGATACGCTTCGCTTAATCTGGCCTACGTTTTAAGCGAGGTCCTCACCCGTACTACCGCTACACCATCGGGAAAAAGGCTCTAAAACGGCTATCGGAAGCCCGAGATTATTCAATAAGCTTCAGCCGTCGCCCACTTCTCGAAGCGATACGATTTCGTTGCTAAGTCCTTTGATAGCCGCTCGCGGCAGTTCGTTCAGACCGACGCCGCCTTTCTGGTTATGGGCAATGATGGCTTGCCGCATACGAGGATCCCAAAATTTTCGAATATGCTCGGCAATACCATGAGCCGCGACTTCCGCGTCCGGTTCGGCACTGAAGAAATTGCCGATGTCATTGGCCATCTTAACGAGATTTTCGATATTCATGTTTCGTACTTGGACAATTGAAGATTTGGCGGACCTTGACGGCTTAGGTATTGTTATGCAGCAGGCGGTGCGGATTCGTGTAAACCACGTAATTCTCGCCCCGAGCGAAACCGATTAGCGTGACTCCCGTATCATTAGCCAGGCGTACCGCCAGACCGGTCGGGGCAGAGATTGCAGCCAGGAAAGTGATACCGACCGAAGCGCATTTCTGCACCAGCTCGTAGCTGGCCCGGCTGGTGACGACCACGAAGCCGTCGCCGAAATCGACGCCTCTTCGCGCCAGCGTCCCGATAAGCTTGTCCAGCGCATTGTGCCGGCCAATGTCTTCTCGAACCCACTGTATGCCCTGTCCTGGCGCTGCCCAGGCTGCGGCGTGGACCGCTCCTGTAATGCCGTTGAGTCTTTGATGATTCGATAGTTCGGCCAGCACCTGAGCCAATTCCGGCGCTGGTACCTGCACGCCCTGCCCTACTGGCACCGGGCGGCGCATGGCCTGTTGAAGGGTGCGCGCGCCGCAAAGTCCGCAGCCGGTCCGTCCGGCGAGGTTGCGCCCTTTCTCCGCGGCACTTTGACAACGCGCCTCCGGAATGCGCAGACGCACTTCGATTCCCTCGGCACGCCGGTAAATCCGGATCGACTCCACCTCGCGCGGTGACGCAACAATAGCTTCAGTCAGGCTGAAGCCCAGGGCGAAATCCTCCAGATCCAACGGAGTCGCCAGCATGACCGCGTGCGGTTCGCCGTTGTACATCAAAGCGATAGGCGCTTCCTCGGCAATACAATCGTCCTGGCTCTGGTGGACCGAGCCATGCCAACGTTCGACCGAACTAACCTGATAACTGGGCCATCCCAGTTCGGAAGCGGCAACGGCCATTCCGTATCCTCAACCGGTGGTGGACGAACGCTGCTCCAGCAGGGCCAATTGCTCTTCGGAGAACTGCCGGTACTGGCGTTGCCATTCCGAGGGCTCGGTGACCTTGATCACTTGCACCGCCGTTACCTTGTATTCAGGGCAGTTGGTCGCCCAGTCGGAGTTATCGGTGGTGATGACGTTGGCGCCCGATTCCGGGAAATGGAATGTGGTATACACCACGCCCGGCTGCACCCGCTCCGTGAGGGTCGCCCTCAATACGGTTTCGCCCGACCGGCTCTTGATGCCTACCCAGTCGCCGTCGTTGACGCCGCGTTGTTCCGCATCGTGCGGATGGATTTCCAGACGATCCTCCGAATGCCAAACCGAGTTCATGGTGCGGCGGGTCTGCGCGCCCACGTTGTACTGGGACAGGATACGCCCGGTGGTCAGAATCAGCGGATAACGACTGCTGGTCCGTTCCTGGGTTGGCACGTATTCGGTCAGCATGAAGCGTCCTTTGCCGCGCACGAACTGCTCGACATGCATGGTCGGCGTGCCGTTCGGCGCTTTCTCGTTGCACGGCCACTGCACGCTGCCGAGTTCGTCGAGCTTGGCGAAGCTGACGCCGGTGAAGGTCGGCACCAATCGTGCAATTTCGTCCATGATCTCGAACGGATGCGAATAGTTCATGGAGTAACCCAAGGCATTCGACAGCAACTGGGTAACTTCCCAATCCTCATAGCCTCCGAGCGGTGGCATTACCTTGCGCACCCGTGAAATGCGGCGTTCGGCATTGGTAAAGGTACCGTTCTTTTCCAGGAACGATGCGCCCGGCAGAAACACGTGGGCGAATTTTGCCGTTTCGTTCAGGAACAAGTCCTGAACCACCACGCATTCCATGGCCCGTAATGCGGCATGGACGTGCTGGGTGTCCGGGTCGGACTGCGCGATATCTTCACCCTCGCAATACAGCCCTTTGAAGCTGCCGTCCAGCGCGGCGCCGAACATATTGGGAATGCGCAGGCCCGGCTCGGATTCCAGGGTTACGTTCCAAGCCGCTTCAAGTAAGGCGCGGGTTTCGAAATCGGAAACGTGGCGATAGCCGGGGAACTCGTGCGGGAACGAGCCCATATCGCAGGAGCCCTGCACGTTGTTTTGGCCGCGCAATGGATTCACGCCGACGCCCTCGCGGCCAATATTGCCGGTCGCCATGGCCAGATTGGCGATGCCGATGACCGTGGTAGAGCCCTGGCTATGTTCGGTGACACCTAGGCCATAGTAAATCGCTGCATTGCCGCCCGTGGCGTAGAGCCTCGCTGCGGCGCGCACGGTTTCCGCCGGAATGCCGGTGACGGACTCGGTAGCTTCGGGCGAGTTGCGCTCCTCGCTGACGAAGGTTTTCCACTTTTCGTAGGAAGCCACTTCGCAACGTTCCAATGCGAAAGCATCGTTGGCCAGTCCTTCGGTAACGATCACATGTGCCAAGGCATTGATCAGCGCCACGTTGGTGCCGGGGCGCAGTTTCAAATGGTAGTCGGCCTTCACGTGCGCCGACTTCACCAAGTCGATGTCGCGCGGATCGGCCACGATCAACTTGGCGCCTTCGCGGATACGGCGTTTCATCATCGAGCCGAAAACCGGGTGGCCATCGGTGGGATTGGCACCGATCACCATGATGACGTCGGCTTTCATGACCGAATCGAAGGTCTGGGTGCCGGCCGATTCGCCCAAGGTCTGCTTGAGGCCGTAGCCGGTGGGCGAATGGCAGACGCGGGCGCAAGTGTCCACGTTGTTGTTGCCGAAAGCTGCGCGCACCAACTTCTGCACCAGATAAGTTTCCTCGTTGGTGCACCGGCTGGACGTCAAGGCGCCCACGGAATAGCGGCCGTACTTGGCCTGGATGCGCTTGAATTCGGACGCGGCGTAATTGATCGCTTCTTCCCAGGAGACGACCTGCCATGGCTCGTGGATGCTCTTCCGGAGCATCGGCGTCGTAATGCGATCCTTATGAGTCGCATACCCGAAGGCGAACCGGCCTTTGACGCAGGAATGGCCGTGGTTGGCGTGGCCGTCCTTGTTGGGCACCATGCGCACCACTTCCGCACCTTTCATTTCCGCCTTGAACGAGCAACCCACACCGCAATAGGCGCAAGTGGTCACGACGCTGTGCTCCGGCTGGCCCTTGTCGATGACGGATTTTTCCATCAGCGTCGCGGTCGGACAGGCCTGCACGCAGGCGCCGCAAGAAACGCACTCGGATTCCATGAAGGCCTGGTTCTGACCGGGCGACACTTTGGAATCGAAACCCCGGCCGTCCAGGGTCAAGGCGAAGGTGCCCTGCACTTCCTCGCAGGCGCGCACGCAACGGGAACACACGATGCACTTGGCCGGATCGAATGCGAAATAGGGATTACTGGCGTCCTTTTCCGCCTTCAGATGATTTTCTCCCTCGTAGCCATAGCGCACCTCGCGCAAACCCACGGCACCGGCCATATCCTGCAATTCGCAGTTACCGTTGGCGGAACAGGTCAGGCAATCTAGCGGATGGTCCGAAATGTACAGCTCCATTACGCCGCGATGGACATTGGCCAAGCGCTCGTTTTGGGTGCAAACCTTCATGCCTTCGGCCACCGGCGTGGTGCAGGACGCGGGCAGCCCGCGCCCGCCTTCGATCTGCACCAAGCACAGGCGGCAGGAACCGAAAGGCTCGAGACTATCGGTGGCGCACAGCTTCGGGATCTGGATGCCGATGCTGGCCGCCGCTCGGAGGACCGAAGTACCCTCGGGTACGGTCACGCTGAAGCCGTCGATTTCCAGGGTGACCAGTTTGTCGGATTGGCTTGGGGGTGTGCCGAAGTCGTTATCGCGTAGTGCCATGAGATGACTCCTAAATCGTAGGGTGCGCCGGCTCACCAGATTCGGTGCGTGCGACGCACTCTACCGTCTAAGCAGCTTTTTCTGCCGTGGAAGCCCCGAAATCTTCGGGAAAATGATTGAGAGCGCTCAGCACCGGGTAAGGCGTCATGCCGCCCAATGCGCAAAGCGATCCGTTGAGCATAGTGTCGGAAAGATCCCTCAGGAGCTTCAGATTCGATTCCCGATCGACGCCTCGGACGATCTTGTCGATCACTTCCACGCCACGAGTCGATCCGATCCGGCAAGGCGTACACTTGCCGCAGGATTCGATGGCGCAGAACTCCATGCCGTAGCGGGCCATCTTGGCCATGTCGACCCTATCGTCGAAGGCTACCACGCCGCCGTGCCCGAGCACCGCCCAAATAGCCGAAAACGCTTCGTAGTCGAGGGGCGTATCGAACTGGGACTCCGGCAGATAGGCGCCCAAAGGTCCGCCGACCTGCACGGCGCGAATCGGCCGCCCGGTGGCGGAACCGCCGCCGTAATCGTAGAGGATTTCCCGCAACGTGACGCCGAAGGCTTTTTCGATCAGCCCCGGATAGTTGATATTGCCCGCCAGTTGAATCGGCAGCGTCCCACGCGAGCGGCCCATGCCGAAATCGCGATAGTACTCGCCGCCCTTGTCGAGAACGATCGGCACCGAGGCGAGCGAGATGACGTTGTTGATGACGGTCGGCCGTCCGAACAAACCCTCAATCGCTGGCAGCGGCGGCTTAAAGCGGACCAATCCCCGTTTGCCTTCGAGGCTTTCGAGGAGGGAGGTTTCCTCGCCGCACACATAAGCCCCTGCTCCCAAGCGGACTTCGAGATCGAACGTCTTACCGCTGCCTAGAATGTCCTTGCCTAAATAACCGTTTTGATAAGCTGCCTCGATCGCTTCGTTCAGAGCACGATGAGCATGGGGATATTCGACACGCAGATAGATGTAGCCTTGCGTTGCCCCCACCGCGAGCCCGGCGATCGTCATGCCTTCGATCAGAACGAAGGGGTCGCCTTCCATGATCATGCGATCCGAAAACGTGCCCGAGTCGCCTTCATCGGCGTTGCAGACGATATATTTGGTATCTGATGCCGTGTTCAACACGGTGCGCCACTTGATGCCGGTCGGAAAAGCCGCACCGCCGCGCCCGCGGAGGCCCGATGTGGTGACCTCATCGACGATGGCTGACGGCGCCATCTCCAAAGCACGACGCAGGCCGCGATAGCCTTCGAAGGCGAGATAATTGTCCAGACTGATCGGGTCGGTGATTCCGACACGGGCGAAGGTCAATCGCTCCTGGTTCTTCAGATAAGGAATGTCATCGGTCGGCCCAAGGCATAGAGGATGCGAACTGCCTTGCAGAAACCCTGCATCGAATAAAGACACCACGTCGCGAACGTGCACCGGACCGTAGGCGACACGTCCTCGATCGGTAGCCACTTCGACTAGCGGCTCCAGCCAATACATGCCACGGGAGCCGTTGCAAACGAGATCGATATGGATGTTTCGCTTAACTGCTTCGGCTCGGATGGCAGCGGCTACCCGTTCGGCGCCAAGGGAGAGCGCACCGGAGTCTCGGGGAACGTAAACAGTCGTCATTTTGCAATAACCTGCATATTTTTAATTAGATCGTCAAATGTATCGGCCGTTACGCGTCCATGGACCTCTTTGTCGATCATGATCGATGGCGAACAGGCGCAGTTACCAAGACAGTACACCGGCTCCAGAGTAATCCCCCCATCAGCAGTGGTTTCGTGGTAATCGATATCCAAGCGCTGCTTGATATGGGCTTCCAGCACCTCGGAACCCATGGCTTGACAGGATTCGGCTCGGCACAGGTAGACAGTGCGCTTACCCGGCGGCGTATTGCGGAAATAATGGTAAAAGCTGATGACGCCATGCACTTCGGCTCTGGAAAGGTTCAACGCCTCGGCGATCAGCGGGACGCTATCCGCAGGTACATACCCTAGCGCGTCTTGAATACCGTGCAGGATCGGCAACAACGCGCCAGGCTTATCCTTATTACTATGGATAATCTCCCGTACGTGTTCTCGATCCCATTCGTGTTCTGCCATTTGACCCTCGATCGATGACTTCTAAAAGTGAGTGGAAGCTGCACAAATCATCGATAAGTGCATCGCATTGCTCACAATCTGATGCAAAATGTAATTATTGCATATATATGCACATTCTAAAGGCTGGATTTCGCTTTGCAATAGCTTTCTTGACTAAATCACTAAGTTTCTGCAATCAACGCAACCCGCAAGATAGAGATCGTTGATTGCGTTTGTGACCCGCAGCCGAGGCGGAAAGAGAGGGAATCACACAAGCAAAAAGGGCGCGGCGACCAGGCGGGTAGTAGCATCCGACTGAGGCGATCGAGAGAACCATGCGCAACGCATGGATTTCAAGTGCCCATCCTGGACACTGCCCGGGAACGGGGCTGTTTGGCAGATTACGCGTATATAGGACTGGTGCTGCTGCAAGCCAACCTTGAATTGAACACCTATTCCAGGTTTAAGTCCGGAATGATACAACTGACCCGGTCGACCCGCTCATTCGCAAATCCAGCTGGAATGTTCGTAAAATTCTTACTCGAATTTGGCTCGATCGTTTCCGGCAACACGGCCTTCAAAGGCTCCAGAAGCTCCAGATCCTTCGAATACTGCAGGCAAACCACCTCGACTCCGCTGATTCGACGTGCGCTGCCGTTCCTAATTAAAAAGTTAAACAGCATCGCCTTTTCCATGGGCTCTAAAGTCCAGTGATAATCAACCAGTTCAACCGCACGCATGACCTCGCTTTTCGCACGCGGATCAGAAACCATTGGCGGCTGCGCAGATTCTTGCAAAGCGAGTCTAGGTGCTGCGTTGTCCGAAGGTGTAGGCTCAACATCAGCGCTTGGCGATGCGCTCTCGGGAAGCGTTGACGCTTCCCCTCGGCCCGGCATTTCATTCTGCTGAAGATTTTTATTTTGTGTGACACTTCCGAGCCGACGCTCAGCCAGTTGCGTGCCGAACCGCCAAGCCGCAGTACCAAGTAACGTCGTTAACAGCAAGAAAGCGAGTACGTGAACGAATCGACGGAACCACGGTCTTTCCGTTCCATTTTCTTCCTGAGGACTATCCACTGGAGCAGCTCTTTCGAGCGTATTCCTAGTCTCAGCTCCCGCACTCGGCGTTATCTTCTTAGAGCTGTAACCGACCGCATCGCCAATGCCTTTTTGGCTTGGCGCCATTTCGCCTAGCAACAGCGGCGTTACGCCTTTTGCATCGGCCGGCAACTCGCCTGGAGCGCCATTTTGAAGTGTGTACTCATTCAAGCCATCCCGAAATGCGAGATATGCTTCATCAAGGTGCCTTAGAACGTCGGTGATAAATTTTCCATACAAAACGAGACGCACTTTCTGGTGTATTGGAAACTCGATCCGATCCAAAACCACCGAGAATGCATTCAATACTGCAGTGGGACCCCATGGGGCGACCGATGATGTCTCGGGCGTTCGGCCGACGAGCGCACTATAAGTTTCATTAACCTGATGAATGATTTGACGATATTGGAGCTCGATCTCTAGTATCCGATGAGCCTGGTTGTCATCAACTGCGAAAGTCCGCCGATAGCCAGTCTTTCGATCCGCTCGCCTCGCAGCGCCTTCATCGATGTTCGCGCCAGAGCCTGGTTCGCCGACATTCGTTTGATCCAAAAAGCGAACAAAAGCAACTAGTAGCTCCTTGCCAAAACTTTCTGAAAGGGCCTGTCGATCGAGACGGATATCCGACCAAACATCGGCAAGATGATCTTGTAATGTCGGATCGAAGCTTTCGGTATCTTGAACGGCCGTCACCAAATTCAGGTCGTTCAACATCGAACGAAAGCGATCTTGAATGATGCGTACAAATGTCGATCGATAAAGGTCGATTAGGATCGGAAAATTCATCGTATTTCTTGATTCGCCTAGTGTCGCTAGTGATTCCAGGAAAACCGTTCGGGCAGGGCAAAAACAAGCAATCAAACTCTTAGAGGTTTAAGTGCGCCATTTGAGTCTCAAACGGTCAAAGTGCTTTTTCGAACAGTTCGTCCTCTCGGTTTGATTCAGCTTTTATCCTAATGACCGAACCCCCTCTTGTTGTTAGCGCCTTCCGGATGCGCGACAGAACGCATCACGAGTCGGAGCCGGTTCAGCTAAAATAGCCCTGGTTCAAACTTAAGACCTTCCGTTTATCCGATTCCGCGCTTCAAATGAATTCCAAATCAGGCATTCTGCCCATGAACGACCGCGTAAACTCGTCCGTTGATTCCAAGACAAACGCTTTGCTCGAAAGCCGAGATTCACCCCACCGCTCCATTCGCAGCTTCGCTCTCCGTCAGGGCCGGTTCACCGTAGCCCAGCGGAGGGCAATGGAATCTCTTTGGCCAATCTATGGTTTAGATGCCGCAGATACGCCTCTCGATTATGAAGCGATTTTCGGCCGAAGTGCGCCTATGGTCGTGGAAATCGGTTTCGGTAACGGTGAAACGCTGGCACAACTAGCCAGCGATCAGCCACAGACCAACTTCATAGGCATAGAAGTCCACCGACCAGGCGTAGCACAGTTGCTACTGCGCCTCAAAGAGCGGAGCTTGAACAATGTGCGAATTTTCTGCGCCGACGCCGTCGACGTGTTGACAAACCAGTTCACTGACGGACGCCTCTCCGGAGTGAACTTATTTTTCCCGGATCCGTGGCCTAAAAAGCGTCATCACAAGCGCCGATTGGTCAACCCGGAATTTATTAGTCTTGTCGCGCGGAAGTTGAAGAACGGCGGATTTTTTCACGCGGCTACGGATTGGGAGGATTATGCTCATCAAATGCTGGACGTGCTTGAACGTTGCGATCAGTTAGAAAACACTGCGGGCAAAGCCAAGTTTTCACCCCGCCCAGAGCACCGCGCTTTGACTAAATTCGAACGCCGCGGACAGAGGCTTGGACACGGCGTATGGGATTTGATTTTTATTCGGCATGACAACCATCAGCCGGCCAACGCTTGCAATGGCCGGTAAGCTTCCGTTTTGACTTCGTCTTCTAACTGAACTTGATCCAGCTGCATCGCGTGCCGTATGGTCATGAGCTCATCATATTGCCGGAGGAGAGGTTCTAGCGTCTGACTGAGCGCAGCGATCTCCTGATCCAAGGACTGGCTGGATTCATTGATCTTGCGCAGTACGTCTAGTTTGCTTTCGATCACGCGCTTGTGATCCCGGATTTGATGAATAAGCGGCGTGAGCGCCATACCGGACCAACTCACGACATCCTTGTGCGCGTGCAGAAAAAGCTCTCGGGCGCGCGCAACAACAGTTGTATAAAGCTTTACCACGACCATGCTCTGCTCCATCAAGGTTGATGAAGCACTGTCTCTAAAAGCCTCTCCCTCTTTGAATACCCGCTCGAGCTCAGCCTGATATTTTTTGAGTGAAAGCGATGGTGCCTTGAGGTCGGCGAAGCCGTGCTCCTCCTGGAATTTTCCGTATATGCCTTTCACCAGCTTGCGAGTGTCCTCGCAGGTCGATACGGCTTTAAGGAGCACGCCATTCAGCTCCTCGAGCAATCCGGACATAACAGCTTTCATGCCGATCGTCGTCAGGCTTCCGGCCATTTGTCGCCGGGTACGTTTGATAATCTCGTCGACACTTTCGGGTGCCAGGGACTCGACCAATCCCTTGATCTGCGCCGCGAATACCCTTCGGCTTGCCTGGAATTGGTTTACGCTAGTCAAATAGGCATTTTGCTGGTCGCGAGTCTCCATCATCAACTGCTTGATCTTGTCTCGATTATTGACATCCACATTACGGAGATCGTTGATCTGCCGCTCGGCGTCAGCTATATGGGCCTGCAGTACGCCGGTCGACTCGTCGACTAGATGACCTATCCTCTCGGCAACCGATGTCACGAGAAGATTCTGCCTTTCCTTCACGACTTTTTCGGCCAAAAAATTCTCGAAAACGTGGAGACGGCTTTTTTCCAAGAGTGCCTCATCGCCTTTCACTTTGGCCAGCAAAGCCTGCTTGGCGGTCAAGGGAAAAATCGAGCTCGCATCGACTTCCAAAGTTCTGGCGACCGAATCGATTTGTGCGCGAATCGATTTCTCGATGATCTCATCTCCGTGCAGGTCCCCCCACATCGAATCGATCTTGTTCATTACCACGGCCAAACCGCTCTTTTGCTGTCCCTGACGAGAGCCGCGAACGTGGTTGCACCACATATCCAGATCGCTTTTAGTGACCCCAGTATCGGCGGCAAGCACAAAGACCACCGCTTGCGCACTTGGCAACATGTGCAAAGTCAGTTCCGGTTCGGCCCCGAGTGCATTGAGGCCGGGTGTGTCAAGAATGGTAAGGCCTTCTTTTAGAAGATAGTGTGGAAAACTGATCAACGCGTGACGCCAGCACGGAATTTCAACGGTCTCCGGCGCCACGATTTGCCCAGGATGAAGATCTTCGTTGTAAAGACCGAGTTTTTTGGCTTCATCCAACGGAACACGCTTCGTCGCGGTCAACTCTTGAAATGCCTCTTGCATCTGTACCGGCGAGGTGCAATCCAATTCGATCTGCATCCAGCTCTGTGGATGTCGCTTGTATTCGCTGAGCGATGCCTGGTTCAGGCGACTCTCGATCGCCAAGAGTCGAATATAGGCTCCGCCTTCGGGATCATAAAAGATCTCGGTCGGGCACATGGTGGTTCTTCCGGGGGACGATGGCAAAAGCCGGACGCCGGTATCCGAGAAAAACAAGGCGTTAATAAGCTCCGTCTTGCCTCGTGAAAATTCAGCCGCGAAGGCGAGCACTATTCGGTCCGTGCGCAAGCTGTCGAGCATGCCCAGAATGGTTTCATTTACGGCATCGCTGTTCAATTCATACTGATCAAGCCAGGAGCGATATCGCTCAACCGCCTGAGTCAGTTGCTCACGCCATTGGCCGTAGCCTCGCAGCTTGTCTTCTAAATGAATGATGCTCATCTCCGACTCTCGATCCAATCGTCTCGTGAAATAAAGTACAACTCTGAGGGCAGTTGGGAGGAAGTTTAGACCAATTCAAAATTCAGTCCATTTTCGAGAGATCTGCCCAGCATTCCGGCCAGCGTTTAGGGGAGCATATTTTGAAACGCTTATCCTTACCGGTTTCACCCGTCACCAAAACCACGTCCCGTTTAGCAACGCCAAAAACGTCTGCGAGGAACTCGATTAAATAACGGTTTGCTTTGCCGTCGACCGGTGGCGCTTTGATACGGATCTTAAGCCGATCGCCGTGCAAGCCGACGATTTCGTCCTTGCCGGCGCGAGGCTGTACGTGGACGTTCAGCATCAACACCTGACCGTCCCAGGTATACCACTTGCTCAAATCAGTTCAGCAAAGTTGTGAGCTGCTGCAGCGGCGGCAACACGAGCATTTTGGCAAGCTGTATGCCGATTAAAGGGATCAACGGCGAGAGATCGATACCGCCCATCGGAGGCAAAAGTCGACGGCTGAAGCGAAGCAGTGGCTCGGTCAGGCTGTAAAGTAGGGAAACCGCGGGGTTGTAGCTTCCTGGACTGACCCAACTCAGGACCGCGCGAATGATGATGGCGAAAAAATACACATTGAACAGCAAATCCAGTAGCTGCACGACGGCCCATAGACTTAATGCCGGGAAAGTTATGCGAGCGCTTTGAAGCGCGAATATCAGATAGCCGCTCAGCATTTGCAGTCCCAGCATCAAAACGAGCGACGCCGTATCGACGCGGCCTATGGATGGAATGAAACGGCGTAACATGCGAAGCGGCGGGTGCGTAATCTTGATCAAGAACTGTGAAATTGGATTGTAGTAATCCGCATCGACCCACTGAAACAAAAACCGCAGCAATATCGCGAATATGTAAAGGCTGAAGAGCGTATCGATCAGAAAAACAGCAGGATTCAACAGAAAATCCGGAGACATCGTCAACCTCCCAATTGCTTGGATAATTCTGCGGCCCGCGCATTTGCCGCTCTCATGGCGTCACGTACAAGGCTACGAAAGCTTCCGCGCTCGAATATCTCGATGGCTTTTTCGGTTGTGCCGCCGGGCGAAGTAACCCGCCTTCTCAATTCCGCCGGACCATCTTCGGATTCTATAGCGATGCGCGCCGCCCCAAGGGCCGTCTGTTGGGTAAGAAGCCGTGCCGTAGCCTTGTCCAGTCCCATCTCGGTCGCCGCGTCTTCCATAGCTTCCATGAATAGAAAGAAGTAAGCAGGTCCACTTCCGGAAAGCGCGGTTACCAAGTCCAAGAGCTCCTCCCTTTCTACCCAGACGGCAATGCCGACGGCACGAACTATGGCTTCCGCCACACTTTTATGGTCGGGACTCGCTCGATCGTTCGCATGCAATGCGGTGGCCCCTGTTTTCACGAGCGCCGGAGTATTGGGCATGCAGCGCACGATGCTTGCGCCGCCGCCCAGCCAATGGTCCAGAGCGGCCTCGCGTACGCCCGCGGCAATACTGATGATCAACGGCCCGGCTTGCTGTACGGCAGCGGCGATTTCTCGAGCTACCTGCTCAAGAATTTGCGGCTTGACAGCCAACAATACCGTCTGCGACCGTTCGACCACCGATTTATTATCCTCGAACGTGTGAACGCCGAAACGCGTGGCCAAATCCCTCAGTTTTGCGGTATCGACATCCGATACGAGAATATTTTCTGCCGGATAACCATCCGAAATCAGGCCACCGATAAGGCTGCTCGCCATATTTCCGGCGCCGATAAATCCTAAAGTTTGTTTTTTCATTTGAAATCATCTCCGAACGAACGGGAGTATTCTAAACGAGAGGCGCCCCCAAAAACGTCCAGCCAACGCTGAGGGCCACAAGTAACCCTCAGTGATGTGGGGCGCCCTCGGCATCGAACACCGCTGTATCTCGGCGCGGCCTAGGCCCGAACAATGCCGAACCGACGCGCACCATGGTCGAGCCTTCTAGTACCGCAGCTTCGAGATCGTCGGACATTCCCATGGACAAGGTGTCGAGCCCGAAGCCGTCAAGACGTTCCGCGGCTTGTCTCAGATTCCGGAAGGACGCGCGTTGGAGGTCAATTGCGTCCGTTGGGGCCGGAATGGTCATCAGCCCGCGAACACGAAGCCTCGGTAGCTCAGCGATCGCTTCGACCAGCCCTTTAAGCTCCTCCAGGGCAACGCCCGATTTCGTCGCTTCGCCGCTCACGTTGACTTGAATACAGACGTTGAGCGGCGGCAGTTCTTTGGGACGCTGATCGCTTAAGCGCTCCGCGATCTTGAACCGGTCGACGCTGTGCACCCAGGAAAAGCGGGCCGCGATCAACTTGGTTTTGTTGGATTGAATGGGTCCGATGAAATGCCAGCCGATATCGTAATGAGCCAACTTTTCTTGCTTGGCCAAAGCCTCTTGAACGTAGTTTTCCCCGAACTCCCGCTGACCGTAGTAATAAGCAGCGGCAATCGCGTCCGCCGGCTGAGTTTTACTGACGGCGATCAGGCGAACCGAGCCTGGGCATCGACCGGCTGCCGCCTCCGCCTGTCGAATCCGCGCACGTACGGTATCCAGGCGCTGTTGTATTTGACTCCTCATCTTGCTGATACGTTTGTCTATACTTGACCAAAAAGTAAGGGTATCTACCGCCCAACGCTTATACAAGAGTTATCAGAGAAGAGAATCCATGGACATCGCCGAACTGCTCGCTTTCTCCGTCAAGAACAACGCATCCGACCTGCATTTGTCCGCCGGACTTCCACCCATGATCCGCGTGGACGGCGATATACGCCGCATCAATGTGCCGGCGCTCGACCACAAAGAAGTGCACGCGCTGATTTACGACATCATGAACGACAAGCAACGGCGTGATTACGAGGAGTTCCTGGAGACCGACTTTTCTTTCGAACTCCCCGGCGTCGCGCGCTTTCGTGTCAATGCGTTTAATCAGGATCGGGGCGCAGCGGCGGTATTTCGAACCATTCCGTCCAAGGTGCTGACGCTAGAGGAACTGGGCTGCCCCAAATTCTTCCAGGACGTCACCACGCACCCTCGCGGTTTGATCGTGGTCACCGGCCCCACCGGGTCGGGCAAATCGACCACGCTCGCCGCGATGATCGACCACATCAACTCGAATCAGTACTCTCATATCCTGACGATCGAAGATCCCATCGAGTTCGTACACTCCAGCAAAAAATCATTGATCAACCAACGTGAGGTTCATAGGGACACCTTAGGCTTCAACGAAGCCTTGCGCTCGGCCCTCCGCGAAGACCCCGACGTGATTCTGGTCGGCGAAATGCGCGATCTGGAAACCATTCGTCTCGCGCTGACCGCTGCCGAAACCGGCCACTTGGTGTTCGGCACCCTGCACACCAACTCGGCCGCCAAGACTATCGACCGTGTCATCGACGTTTTCCCGGCGGCCGAAAAAGGCATCATTCGATCGATGCTGTCCGAGTCCCTGCAGGCCGTGATCTCCCAAACCCTGCTCAAGAAGAACGGCGGCGGACGCACGGCGGCCTGGGAGATCATGGTGGGCACACCGGCGATTCGCAACCTCATCCGCGAAGACAAGGTCGCTCAGATGTACTCGGCCATACAGACCGGGCGTAAGGACGGCATGCAAACGCTCGACCAGCACTTGCAGGAACTGGTCGAGAAGGGAGTCGTAGCGCGTGCCACCGCGCGGGTCAAGGCGGTCAACAAAGCCGCATTCTAAAGTTGGAGAACAGGCTCGTGGATTTTGAATCTTTGCTCATGCTGATGACGCAAAAAAAAGCGTCCGATCTCTTCCTCACCACCAACAAAGAACCGTGCATGAAGATCGACGGCGCCATTCAACCGATATCGAATGCCAAGCTAAGCAAAGAGCAGGCGCGGCAGATCGTTCTCGGGATCATGAACCAACGCCAGCGCGACGAATTCGAGAATACCAAGGAGTGCAATTTCGCGATTTCATCGCCCGGCTTAGGCCGCTTCCGCGTCAGCGCGTTTATCCAAAGAGACACCGCCGGGATGGTATTGCGACGCATCGAAACGAACATCCCGACGGTGGATGATCTGAATCTGCCGCCTATTCTCAATGAATTGTCGATGACCAAACGTGGCTTGATCCTGTTCGTCGGTGCGACCGGAACGGGAAAATCCACATCGCTGGCAGCCCTGATCAAACATCGAAACGAGCATTCGAGCGGCCATATCATCACGATCGAAGACCCGCTGGAATATGTGCATCCGCATGCGGGCTGCATCGTCACCCAGCGTGAGGTCGGCATTGATACCGAGTCCTATGAGGTGGCGCTCAAGAATACGCTGCGGCAGGCGCCCGACGTAATCCTGATCGGGGAAATCCGGACTCGCGAGACGATGCAGCATGCCATCACCTTCGCCGAGACGGGTCACCTCTGTCTCAGCACGCTGCACGCCAACAATGCCAACCAGGCGCTCGACCGAATTCTTCATTTTTTTCCCGAAGACATGCATCCGCAGTTGTTTATGGATCTGTCCCTGAATCTTCGCGGCATTGTCGCTCAACAACTCATTCGTCGCGCCGATGGCAAGGGGCGTTATCCGGCGGTAGAAATTCTTCTGAACACGCCGCTCGCCTCCGATCTCATCCGTAAAGGCGAGGTACATAAACTGAAGGAACTGATGAAACACTCACGGGAACAGGGTATGCAAACCTTCGACCAAGCTTTATACGACCTGTATAAAGCCGGAAAGATTACGTACGAGGATGCCTTGCACGCCGCGGATTCGAAAAACGAAGTCAGACTGATGATTAAGCTTGGCGAGGAAGGCAGCATCGATAAGTACGCGGGCCGGCATGACAACATGTTCATCGTGGACGACGATTGAGAATATTTCCCCTCGCTTAAACAACTTTACACCCTTAGGCTGTCACCCTTTTCGAACCCTACCTTTGATCGGCATTGGAGGCTTAAGCCGAATTACCGGCTCTTTGGCGGATCACACGAAGCTACCGCTTTCGGTATAATGCGCCGCACTTTAAACAATCATCGTCTACACCAGCCCTTCGGTTAATAGTCGAGCCGAGTTGTCTTTTTTGTAGCAGCTACTGCTTTTTTCTCGACGGCTTAGGGCTCGGCGCTATTCCGACGAGATCCGCTATTCAAGCAACACGGCGTTTTGGAGAAAAATGAATGAATTGGTTGATTCTTGTCGGGATCGCCGCTGTCGCTGCCTTGTTTTTGTTCATCCGAGGCTCGTCGAAATCCTCAGAAAAGGCGCGTAAATCCGCTTATCGTAAGCAGGATTTTCTGCTTTCGCCCGAGGATCGGGTTTTCTTTTTTGCCTTAAAACAGGCTGTCGGCGAAGACTATGAGATTTTTGGCAAGATCCCCGTGGCTGAGCTGATTTCCCTGCGCAACGAAGAGGCAAGCAATGGCACACAAAAGACGTTCGACCAAATTGCCGATCGTTGTCTCGATTTCGTCCTGTGCGATAAGACCGATCTATCTGTCGCTTGCGCTTTGGAACTCTACGAGCATTCTTTATCCGGAAAGCGATCGGCGACGCTAGCCGATCCGTTGAGAGCAATCTGCGATGCCGCCGGTCTGCCTTTGGTGCGAATCGAAGCCGGACCGTTCTATGATGCGATGGAAATCAAACAAACCATTACATCGGCTGTCCGGAAGGAACCCTTGTATTTGGCCGAATCGGATGGCCGCAAGGAGCCCCGAATTTCCAGCATCGAAGACCTCGAGTTGTAATCCAATCCATGATTGATCTATATGGCATTCGAAACTGCGACACGTGCAAAAAGGCGCGCGCCTGGCTCGATGCGCAGGGCCTGATCTACCGGTTCCACGATTTCCGGGAGGACGGGCTGGATCGATCGGTCCTCGAAGACATCGAACGAACTCTCGGCTGGGAAGACCTTCTTAATCGACGGAGCACAACTTGGCGCCAACTTGCTGATGCCGACCGGATGGACTTAACCCGCGAAAAAGCGCTGGAACTGATGCTGCGGTTTCCCACATTGATCAAACGGCCGGTATTAATAGCAAACAACAAGATTTTGACCGGATTTTCGCCGGAACAGTACGAAAAGGCACTATGAGCGACACTTTGGATTTGACTGTCGAACTGATTCGGCGTCCTTCGGTTACACCCGACGATGCGGGCTGCATGGATTTGATCGCTGACAAACTGGAACCCTTCGGTTTCAAGACCGAGTGGTTCAACTTCGCCGATACCAAAAACATCTGGCTGAGGCGCGGCGAGTCTGCACCGTTGCTGGTTTTTCTCGGGCATACCGACGTAGTGCCGACCGGTCCTTCGGAGGATTGGAACTCGCCCCCTTTCGAACCCACCATCCGTGATGGTCAGCTTTACGGAAGAGGCGCGGCGGACATGAAAAGCGGCGTCGCCGCCATGACCATGGCGCTAGCGCGATTCGTCGACCGGTACCCTGATCATAAAGGTTCGCTTGCCCTGCTTCTCACCAGCGACGAGGAAGGCGCGGCTACAAACGGTGTGGTCAAAGTCATCCAAGCCTTGCAAAGTCGTAACGAAAAGATCGACTGGTGCCTCATAGGCGAGCCCTCCAGCTTCGATCATCTGGGGGACGTGGTCCGCATCGGTCGGCGCGGATCGCTATGTGGCGCCTTACGCATATTGGGCATGCAAGGCCATGTAGCCTATCCGGACAAAGCGGAAAATCCGATTCATCGATTTGCGCCCGCTCTTTCGGAGTTGACCGCAGAGCTCTGGGATCAAGGCAACGAGTACTTTCCGCCCACCAGTTTTCAGATATCCAACCTTCAGGCCGGAACCGGTGCCGAAAACGTGATTCCGGGACGGCTTGAGGTCTTGTTCAACTTCCGCTTTTCGACGGCTTTGACGGAAGATCAAATAAAGCAACGTGTTCATGCTATCTTGGACAAACACGAGTTGAGATATGAGCTGAGCTGGCGGCTGTCCGGTGCGCCTTTTCTGACAACCCGTCCGGAACTTATTGAAGCTACCCAGCAGGCACTCGAAACCGTCCTTAAGCAACGCGCCAAGCTGGATACGGGCGGCGGCACCTCAGACGGACGTTTCGTCGCGCCGACCGGGGCACAGGTGGTCGAGCTAGGGCCAATCAACGGCAGTATTCACAAAATCAACGAACACGTGCGTATTGAGGATATCGACAAGCTCTCAGAGGTTTACGAGCAGGTTCTCGTTAACTTGCTAACTTAATAGAGGCCCGAATCATGGCAAGAGATGTGCAATCCCCTCTAGTCAGCACTGAATGGCTGGTTAACCGCCTTCATTCCTCTGATATTGTGATACTCGATGCCACATTCTTCCTACCCAACCAAGGGCGCGATGCAAAGCAGGAATATTCCGCCGCCCATATTCCGGGAGCACGATTTTTCGATATCGATGCTGTTGCCGATAAAAGCAATCCGCTGCCGCACATGCTGCCATCGCCCGAATTTTTTGCGGCATCGGTCGGTCAACTGGGCATCGATAATCAGATCCATGTCGTTGTTTACGATAACAATAGCTTTATGGCCTCGGCTCGGGTTTGGTGGACGTTCCGTATATTCGGCCATGACCGGGTGTCGGTCCTGGATGGTGGATTAGCGAACTGGAAATCGAAGGGGTTGGCGCTCGACGCAGGTTTCGTAACCGCGAAGCTCCGGCAATTCAAGGCTAGGTTCGACCCAAGCTTGGTACGAAACATTGAGGAAATGAGAACACTCGTTGGCAATACCGAGACACAAATAATCGACGCCCGCTCGTCCGGGCGGTTCACCGGAAACGAACCCGAACCTCGTCCTGGCATTCGGTCGGGCCATATTCCCGGAAGCAAGAACCTCTTTTTCAAAAGGCTGATCGACGAAGCGACACAGCGTTTGAAGCCCCCTGCCCTGATCCGAAAAGAGTTCGAGAACGCCGACACCAATTTCGAGAAACCGATCGTCGCTACATGCGGAACGGGCGTAACTGCATCCGTGCTCGCTCTCGGTATGTATTGTCTCGGTTATGAATCCGTTGCGGTCTATGATGGCTCATGGACCGAATGGGGTGGACGAAACGACACCCCGGTAGACGTCGGGTAATACTCTCGAAATCGGCTCATTTAGGATCGATAGGATTATTGTTGATTCAGCTATTGGCGCACGATGGGAATAAATCAAGCAATAGCACAAAAATCCGACTATTTTTATCAAGTTCCAACATCTGAGATAATGGATGTTTGCTCCCATCCAAAGCGGTGGAATCTTCTGTTGGACATGCCGATATGGCCAAAAAAAACCTTAATTTTGAAGAGTCTCTGGCCGAACTGGAGCAACTGGTCGAACGCATGGAACAAGGCAGCCTTCCCTTAGAGGAATCGCTTAAACTGTTCGAGCGCGGGGTTCAGCTGACCCGCTTCTGCCAGAAAGCCTTAAAAGAAGCAGAACAAAAGGTCCAGATCTTGCTGGAAGAAAACGGAGAACCTACGTTAAAGCCCTTTGCCGATGAATCTTGAAACCGATTTGAATCACTTTATGCAGATCTGCCAAGCGCGGGCAGAATCGGCGTTAGATCACAGACTGCCGGCATCCAACCGGATGCCCGAGCGCCTGCATCAAGCGATGCGCTATTCCGTCTTGGGGGGCGGAAAAAGACTACGTCCTTTGTTGACGTATGCTACCGGGCAGGCCGTCGGCGTTCCGTGGCAATGTCTCGATGGACCCGCCTGCGCAGTGGAGTTCATTCACGTTTATTCGCTGATTCACGACGATTTGCCGGCCATGGACGATGACGATTTGCGGCGCGGCAAACCGACCTGCCATATCGCGTTTGATGAAGCAACGGCGATTTTGGCCGGAGATGCCCTACAGGCGCTAGCTTTTCACGTTCTAGCCTATGATCCATCGATTGCGGTGCCTGCCGAAAGCCGGCTTGCGATGATCGAAACCTTAGCGACCGCGAGCGGATCGCTCGGCATGGTCGGCGGACAAGCCATAGACCTTGATTCGGTTGGAAAAACGCTGGATCTGCCGAGCTTGGAGAATATGCATATTCGAAAGACGGGAGCCCTGATTCGCGCCAGCGTCAAGCTAGCGAGTCTAGCCAATCCGTCACTCGACAGTGGCAGCGTCGATAAACTCGATCATTACGCTAAATGTATCGGCTTGGCATTTCAAATCCAGGACGATGTCTTGGACGAAGAAAGCGATACCCAGACGTTAGGTAAGACCCAAGGCAAGGATCGCGACAATAATAAGCCTAATTACCCTGCACTCTTAGGATTGGCGGGCGCAAAGCAAAAGGCACGCGAGCTCCATGCAGAGGCTTTGGACACGCTATCTAGCCTCGGTGCCGAGGCAGAAATCCTTCGTGCGCTGTCGCTTTTCATTATCGAGCGGCGCGCCTAAGCCCTCACTGCGAAAGCGATATCAATTCCTTGAAACGGCATTCCAAGAACAACTATCCTTGAAAGCGAAAACCTCGAGTTTCATAATTGATCGGCTGATGCCTGATTCAAGATCATCTTTTACCCGCGAATAAGCCTGGTTTGAGGCCTCATAACATCAATGAATAAAGCGAACGAATATCCTCTCCTACAAACCGTCGGCAGTCCCGCGGATTTACGCGTCCTACCCGAAGACCAATTACACCAGGTCGCTGACGAACTGCGTTCATTTTTGCTGGACAGCGTCAGTCAGTCGGGCGGTCATTTGGCAGCTGGGTTGGGTGCAGTCGAGCTCACCATCGCTTTGCACTACGTCTTCGACACACCTGAAGACAAACTCATTTGGGATGTGGGCCATCAGGCCTATCCTCACAAAATCTTAACCGGCCGGCGCGAAAGAATGCTATCTATTCGCAAGAAGAACGGACTATCGGCCTTTCCGAATCGGGATGAAAGCCCTTACGATTGTTTCGGTGTCGGTCACTCGAGCACATCGATCAGCGCGGCGCTCGGCATGGCGATTGCCGCATCGCTTCAAAAGCGCGATACCCATGCCGTTGCCATCATTGGCGACGGTGGGTTAACGGGGGGTATGGCGTTCGAAGCACTTAACCACGCCGGGGTGCTCGACGCCAATCTGCTTGTCATACTCAACGACAACGAGATGTCTATATCTCCCAATGTTGGAGCACTCAACAATTATCTGGCAAAACTCCTCTCCAGCAAGTTTTATTCGACGGTGCGGCAGGGTAGTAAGCAGATCCTGATGCGAAGTATGCCCAGCGTGTGGGAGCTCGCTCGCCGTGCGGAAGAACATGTCAAAGGCATGGTCGCTCCTGGAACTTTGTTCGAGGAATTGGGTTTCAATTACATCGGACCGGTCGATGGCCACGACCTCGATACTTTGATTACGACTTTACGTAACTTGCGGGATTTGCCAGGCCCCCGGTTTTTGCACGTAGTCACCAAGAAAGGCAAAGGGTATTTACCGGCGGAGAAAGACCCGGTCGCTTATCACGGCGTTTCCTCCTTCGATCTCAGCAAAGATCATCTGCCGAAGTCTAAGCCGGGAAGCCCGAGCTTTACTGAAGTGTTTGGACAATGGCTGTGCGATATGGCGGAAAAGGATGATCGCCTGCTCGGTATTACTCCCGCTATGCGGGAGGGTTCCGGACTCGTGGAGTTTTCCGATCGTTTTCCCGATCGTTACTTCGATGTCGGCATCGCCGAACAACATGCGGTAACCCTAGCAGCCGGCCAGGCCTGCGAAGGTTACAAGCCGGTGGTCGCGATTTATTCGACGTTCTTGCAGCGCGCTTATGACCAACTCATACACGATGTGGCGCTTCAGAATCTGCCGGTACTATTCGCCATTGACCGCGCCGGTCTCGTCGGGCCTGATGGACCGACTCACGCGGGGAGCTTTGATCTAAGCTTCATGCGCTGCATCCCGAACATGGTGATCATGGCCCCGGCCGACGAAAATGAGTGCCGGCAGATGCTTTTCACGGGATTTCAATATAATGGTCCCGCCGCGGTCCGCTATCCTCGCGGCAAAGGCCCTGGCGTTCCCGTTATCGAAGAGATGATCGCTCTTTCAATCGGCAAAGGTGAAATCCGGCGTCGCGGCAAGAGAATCGCTTTACTCGCTTTCGGCAGTCTGCTTGCCCCTTCGATTGAGGCCGGAGAAAAAATCGACGGTACCGTCGTTAATATGCGTTTCGTAAAACCGTTAGACGAAACGCTAATTCTCGAATTGACGAAGACTCACGAGATATTCGTGACAATCGAAGATAACGCTGTCGCCGGTGGGGCTGGCAGCGCCGTGAATGAACTGCTGCAATCTCGCCAGTGTTACGTTCCCGTACTCAATCTCGGTTTGCCGGACGAATTTCTCGAACAGGGTAGTCGCGAAGAATTGCTGGCACTTTGCGGCTTGGATTCCGATGGAATCACACGAGCCATCGAGCAGTATGTGGGAGATCTTGATGCCCTGAAACCGGCTTCCCCCCGCGTTACAGTGGCTAAGAGAGGACTCTGATATGGAAAATCTCAAAGCCGCTATCCGGGATATCCCAGATTTTCCAAAACCGGGTATCCTCTTCAAAGACATTACTCCTCTCGTCAAAGACCCGGCTACGTTGCGGCTGGCAGTGCACCATTTGCTGCATCCATTCTTAGGTCAGAAAATCACCGCCGTTGCCGGCATGGAAGCGCGCGGTTTCATTTTTGGATCGTTGGTTGCCTGGGAGCTTGGCGTCGGGTTCATACCTCTTCGAAAACCCGGCAAACTCCCTTATGACGTGCAGAGCATCAGCTACGATCTCGAATACGGATCAGCCGCGCTCGAAATACACATCGACGCTTTGGGATCTGGAGACAAAATCCTCTTGGTGGATGATCTGTTGGCTACCGGCGGCACGGCTAAAGCCAGCTGCGAGCTCGTCGAATCCTTGGGCGCAGAAGTTGCCGGTTGCGCTTTCGTCATAGAGCTTGATGAGCTAAAAGGACGGAAAAAATTGGAACGATACCCCGTTCATTCACTCTTACATTATTGATTATTGATCGCGCAACAACGCTGCCATTTGCCGATGAGCATACATACGGCATATTCCTTTTGTCAGAGGAAGCCGTGAGTTTATTCTCGGATGCGAGATTACAGCCTCGATTTGCGTTGACCAGCGTACTCGATTGGGCAAAATTCAAATGAGCAGCGCCGGACACATCGAAAGCACGGTTGTTTCATCAGGCAGAAGATCTGCCGTCGCCCGTATCCTTCATATTACTGATTCTCACTTCCTTGCCGAGCAGGGGCAAACACTGCTTGGAGTGGAAACCGAGCTGAGCTTTGCGGCTGTTTTGGAAAGAGCCAAGCAGACGCCTTGGCAGCCGGATTTGGCTCTGTTGACGGGCGACCTGGCTCAGGACCCGTGCGCTTCAAGTTATAAACGGCTTAAACAACGGCTTGCTGCCTTGGATATCCCCTGCTACTGTCTTCCGGGCAATCATGACGATCCTTCGCTCATGTCCGAGGTTTTGCCAGCCAAAAATGTTCATGTCAGGTCTCGAATATTCTTCGATCAATGGCAAATCATTTGTCTGGACAGCACGGTCAGCGGCAAGCCGGGCGGGCGTTTGTCAGATGACCAGCTCCGTTTACTCGAAAATTCGTTGAGGGAACATCCTGATCGTCATGCCCTTGTCGCGCTTCATCATCACCCTATTTCCACCGGCAGTCTGTGGATGGATACCATGGTGCTGGAAAATGCCGACGAGTTTTTGACGGTGATACAAAAACATCCGCACGCTCGGGTCGTCGTGTTTGGTCATGTTCATCAAGCAATGGACGAAGTGCGCGGACGACTGCGTTTACTCGCCTCCCCTTCAACGTGCTTTCAATTCAAACCCAAAAGCTTAGCTTTTGCCCTCGACCGAGTTCCTCCTGGCTATCGCTGGATCGAGCTTTATTCCGATGGAACGATAGATACCGGTGTGGAACGGCTTCCTGAAATGCCGGCGGGCTTGGAGTTTACGTCAAACGGATATTGACCGTATTACCGGTTTACATTGAACTGCTAAAATCGAAAGGACAGTTCAAGGGCGAACAAATCCCAATCCGGATCAAGCTTTCGTGGATCCGGGTTTTCCGTCTCTGCAAGCCAGCCGGTACCGTGTACGCGATGATATTCCGCTCGAGCCATCCAGTTTGGTGTAATGTCCCAACGCAAACCGACGGTCCAGTCCTTGGCAAAGTTAGTAAAGCTAGGGCGCAGCCCCCTTGTGCGCCTTTCCCATTTCTTACCGGAACGGTCGTTTATGTCTTGATAAAAGACTTCGTAACGAGCCATTACTTCAATATTATCAGTGAGACGATAGCCGGCCTGAAAATAGTAACTTTCCCCTGTAATAGCCCTGTCCGGAAGGGATGAACCAAAGTGATCACTACGAAAATTACGAAGTAAGTACTCGGTGGTTAGCGTCAGACGCTCCCCACTGTACTGAGCCGATGCCACGTAAGGCTCTAACCATGTATTGCCCTCCTTAAGGCTATCTCTAAGCCCCGGTGAATAACCATGATGCACCGATGCTGCAGTAAATGCCAAATGAATTAATCCACCACTGTAATCGTAGGCTAATTGCCCGACATACGACAACTTACCCTCCATTTCGCCAGGTTGGTTGCCCGCTAATACGACTCGTTCGAGCGACGTGTCCGCAGTTGGTACGCCAATATTGCCACGCAATGAAAATTCACCGATCGGGCTTACATACTCACCATATAATTGACCACCATCGGATGAGAGTGCAAGATTTCGGGTACGGTCAGGGTAAATTCCTTGCGGCAGAAATATTGAAGGCCGAGTGAACGCAATATCCCTCGTTTCATTATAAAAACCATAAGGGTTCTTGACACGTCCCAAGCGTAGGCCGATGCGAACATCGGGACTTTCCCAAGCAGTCAAGTCCAATAAACCATAATCTAACCGCACCTCTTCGTCTTCTAACTCTCCTGCGCGGCGATACAGCACTTGGGCTGCCAAACCCAAGCGGCTCAGTGGACGCAATGAAACATTAAATCCAGCTTCCGTGAAATCAAAACTGCCGTGTTCACTGTCTCCGTAGAAACTGTTTTCGGAAGTCAAAACAAAATTTTGGCTGATAAACCCATGGTATTGGAAAGTATCTTTCCAATCAGCTAAGGATTGCTGGCTATAGAAGAAAATCAGAGAAAACCCGGTGAAGCCCGCCTTCATAAGATCACCAAACCTTGTCATCGGGCGCCTTCATTAATGGTGATCGAGCGTACGGTGCGATCGATTTCCGTTTCGGGCAGATAGCCAATTGCTCCGGGTGTCTTTGAAATCAGCGCACGCATTTCCTCAACCGTTGATACAAGTTCAGGGGCTTGTCCGGTCCCAGAAAACACTTTTCGGTCCCAGGTTTGTCTGAGCTGGTGAGCAAACATTCCTAAATGTTTCTTACAGAACTCTTTGTGTATTGGGTTACTATCCGACAAAACGAACACGACTACTGGGGTACCATCCCACCATGAATGCTGCGACATCGTGAACAATGCCCTGGCTTCCTGCTGGCTGATCTCGGAAACCGGAACATTCGGATGCACCACCACGGACTGTGAAACCGCCGATTTGGAAGTGAATAGAAAAATGACAAGAGTGAAAAAACGCGCAACAAACGGATAATGGCGCGTAGACTCTAAAAGCGGGAAGTTCAAAGTTGGTTTCGTGCCGCTAGATTTTTCGGCCAGCAGACAACGAACCAGTAGGACTGGCTGAAACCATTCCAGGCGTTAGATAATTTCCTAATTCTGTTAATGCCTGACGATAGACTTGTCGTTTGAAATACACTACGTCACTCACCGGGTGCCAATAATCAACCCAACACCATGCATCGAATTCCGGTCGTTCGCTCCGATCCAAGCGGATCTTGGACTCCTCGCTAGATAACCGCAGGATATACCAGAGCTGCTTTTGCCCTATACAAAGCGGAAACGAATGTTTACGGATATATCGTTCAGGAAGCTCGTAACGCAACCAATCTCGGGTTCGTCCGATGAGTTGCACGTCCTGCCTCATCAGCCCGACTTCCTCGTATAGCTCTCTGTACATCGCAGCTTCCGGAGCCTCGTTTAATTTTATACCTCCTTGCGGAAACTGCCAGGAACGCATGCCGACCCGCCTTGCCCAAAACACGCGGCCATCGTTATTACACAGCACGATGCCCACGTTTAGGCGATAACCATCCGCGTCGATCATGGTTAGAGTTAAATCCTACTACTGTCCTCGATGATATAATTCCAGCCCGTTGGGTCTAACCGAAACCTGAGCGTCGGCATTGGTACTTGCCGACGGCTCTGCAGCACTCCGTTGATCCCGTTTTGGCTTTCTACCCTCTGCTTTGATATTCGAATCGAATTTAAAGGAAACGCGTGAGTCTGGCAATATTTGACCTTGATAACACCCTTCTAGGTGGTGATAGCGACTATCTGTGGGGGCAATTTCTGGTTGAGAAAGGAATTGTCGATCGAAAGCACTATGAAGAGGCTAACGCTCGGTTTTTTGAGGACTATAAGAACGGTACGCTTGATATCGTCGAGTTCTTGGAGTTCGCCTTAAGCCCCTTGGCCGACAATCAGCTTGATGCACTCCACCGATGGCGTGCCGCCTTTATTGAAGAGAAGATCAGACCGCTATTATTACCAGCCGCCACGGCGCTCATCGAAAAACACCGACGCGCGGGCGACATCCCGATTATTATCACCGCCACCAATCGCTTCGTAACCGAACCGATCGCCCAACTTTACGGCATTGAACATCTCATCGCTACGACACCGGAACTCGACAATGGCCATTACACCGGGCGGTTCATAGGCACTCCGTGTTTTCGTGAAGGCAAGGTGCAACGCTTGAAAGAATGGTTGGCAGAGAATGACCATGATTTAGCGGCTAGCTGGTTTTACAGCGATTCCCATAACGATCTGCCGCTACTTTCGCTCGTAGGCTTCCCCGTTGCCGTGGATCCCGATGAGACGCTCGCAACCTATGCCATACAGAATAGCTGGCCGATTATCAGTCTCCGCAACGGATATTGCCCCGAAGACCATGCCAGGCTGTTGAAAAAAACGCATCAGGCCTTGCGGATCAAGTAAAAGAAAACGCCGGTCTCCTCCTTGTGGTCCAGCATATGATGTCCCGCCTGTTCCAAAAACACTCCAAAATCCAGAACCGACGCCGGATCGGTAGCCAAAACCCGCACTACCTGACCGGTTTCCATAGTTTGCAAAGCCTTTTTTAATCTTAAGAGCGGCAGAGGACACATCAGTCCAGAAGTGTCTATTTCAAGATCAACTTGCACCATTCACCGATACCCGTTCGAAATCCCGTGAGAGTCGGGCCATTTTAGCAAAACCGTACGATATGGATTATTTGCCCATATTTCTCAATCTTAAAAATGAACCCTGCCTGGTGGTTGGGGGAGGATCGATAGCTGCCCGCAAGGCCGACACTCTGCTTCAAGCGGGCGGACAAGTCAGCGTGTTGGCGCCTCAATTCAACGATCCACTGTTAAAGCGGCAGCAATCAGGACACATCATCTTATTAACCAAAGCGTTTCAGCCTCAAGACGTATGCGGCTTCAAGCTTATCGTGGCAGCGACCGACGATGCCGATGTTAACGCCCAAATCGCCGAGGCCGCGAAGGTGCATAGCATCCCTGTAAACGTAGTCGACCGCCCTGACCTCTGCACGTTTATTTTCCCCGCTATCATCGACCGCTCCCCGATCATTGCGGCCGTATCCTCGGGTGGCGCTTCGCCGGTCCTGGCTCGAATTCTGCGAATGCGGCTTGAATCTTTGATACCGCCGGCCTATGGTCGGTTGGCCAAGATCGCGGCGGAATTCCGAAGTCGTGTCAAGCAAACCATAAAAGATCCGCAAGTACGCCGGAAATTTTGGGAGAATGTCCTTACGGGTACGGTCGCGGAGCTTGTTTTCGCCGGAAATGACGAGCAAGCGGCCGAACGCCTGGCACAAGCCATTGCAGCCGAAACTTCAGGCGAAGAAAACTTGCATTCCGGTATGGTCTACTTGGTCGGTGCCGGGCCGGGCGATCCGGACTTACTGACCGTTCGCGCACTGCGTCTGATGCAGGAGGCTGACGTGGTCGTATACGATCGCCTGGTTTCGCCCGAAATTCTGCAGCTCGTCCGGCGCGATGCCGAAAAGATTTATGCGGGTAAACAGCGCAATCAGCACACGCTTCCTCAAGCCGAAATCAATCGGCTCCTCGCCACCCTCGCCAAATCGGGTAAACGAGTCGTCCGGCTCAAAGGCGGAGATCCGTTTATTTTTGGCCGAGGCGGAGAGGAAATTGAAACCCTGATGAACGAAGGCGTACCATTCCAAGTCGTTCCAGGAATCACGGCTGCCTCGGGTTGCGCCGCTTATGCCGGCATTCCCCTGACCCACCGCGATCACGCCCAATCCTGTACGTTTCTGACCGGTCATATGAAAGACGGTCGGCTCATCGACGTTGACTGGAACCAATTGTCCCGACCTGGGCAGACTCTGGTCTTTTACATGGGACTTCAAGGATTGGCGGAGATTTGTTCACGTTTGATGCAATATGGCTGCTCGGCCGATCTTCCCGCCGCACTCGTCCAGCAAGGAACCACTCAACATCAGTTGGTTTTAACCGGCACCTTGAAAAGCTTGCCGGAGATCGTGAGTCGCTCCGATGTCAAGGCGCCGACGCTGCTCATCATCGGAAGCGTCGTTAAATTACGTGAGAAACTCGCTTGGTTCCGACCGGACGGCGATGTTTAAATGACATTAACTGTCGTGCCTTTCACGTGTGACCAGCCAATCGGCCCAGTTTAAAATTGGCCTGAGACGAGGCCCGAGCAGCCGATCGGCTTCCTCGAATGTCACCCACCTAAACTCGTCGTGCTCCGGCCTACCCAGTAGTGGATTGATGGGTAAATGTACCTCGCCGCCGGGAGATTCGGCCACATAGTATCGTGCGATCTTGCCGACACCGTATGGCGGCGTTTCTTGGTAACCTTTACCCCAGCGGAAGTTAAGCTCCGTTAGCGCCGTTTCCTCAAATACTTCGCGCTGCGCCGCAGCCAAAGGATCCTCACCCTCCTCCACCACCCCTTTCGGGAAATCCCAGTACTGAAACGCGCGGAGCAATAAATAGCGCGGCTCTGCGGAACAGTCGCGCACGACAACGACACCGGCCGACAAAATATAGGTTTTCATGACGAGCGAGCTCTACCCTGTCACACGGATGGAAATTCTCTAAGAGAGTATGTGAGATGCTACTGCGCGACCCAATGGCGGCATCGCGCGTTGCACGCGTCCCACCCGGCCGGAAGCCGGGTGGGACGCGTGCAACGCGCCTTCGGCGAGGGCCTGGATGGCTCTCGTCAAATCCTCATGTACTCCGTGTACACTCCGGTTTCTGCGTTGCCGCTTCCATCCCTGGCAGCGGCCCCAAAGGGGCCGGCCTCCGGCCGTCCAAATCCGCTCCTGGCGGATTTGTCCGGGCTCCTTGCCCTCGGGCCGCTCGCTACGCTTCTTAAACACCCTCTAAGCTTACGCCGGACATGTGCCGGCGATGGAGTCAACCGGCCTGCCGCAATATTCGGTCGAGTGCGCGATCCGGCAAAATTCTCTTCAGAAACCCGAACAAATGAGTAGGAAACGTGACGTAATAACGGGCCCTCGGTCGTCTTGCCTCAAGCGCGTGGATGACTGCTTCGAGCACCGCTTCGGGTCCGAGCGTAAACGGCACGGCGGGCCCTTCCTTGACCAATCGCGACTCCATGGCCTGGTACTTCTCCCTATGGACGCTTCGCTCACTGTCGATATTTTTCTTATACATAGCTAAGGCGTTGTCCCGAAATCGGCTCAAGATCGGCCCAGGTTCCACCAGCGAGACGAAAATCCTGGTGCCGGCCAGTTCTAACCGCAACGTATCCGACAAGCCCTCCAAAGCATACTTGCTCGAGTTGTAGGCGCCCCGGTACGCCATAGCGGCAAACCCGAGCACTGAGCTGTTCTGGATGATGCGCCCATATCCTTGCTTCCGCATCACCGGCAACACCAACGAGGTCAGCTCATGCGTTCCGAACAGATTGGTTTCGAATTGCTCGCGCAGCACCTCGCGGGTTAAATCCTCCACCGCCCCCGGTTGACCATAGGCACCGTTATTGAACAGCGCATATAGACTGCCGCCTGTACTCTGTAGCACTAGATCCAAGGCTACCCTGATGGAGCGGGAGTCCGCAAGATCGAGTTGGAAAGCTTCGAAGCCTTCGGCGCACAAATTCTTCACGTCGTTTTCTTTCCGGGCAGTGGCAAATACGCGATAGCCTCGCTGCCGCAGTCCGCGGGCGGCACATAGCCCAATGCCGGAGGAACAACCGGTGATCAAAATCGTCTTGTTATTGTTCATATGATAAAAACGGCTGGGAAAAACCGGAATCTTCTTATTCAGCTCTGGTTGCTTAGCAGCGATTCGGCGCTCAGCAGGATAATTTCGATTTCCTCGACGATCTCTTCCTGGCGAAGTGCGTTGCTCTTGCGGCGAAGATCCTCGATTTTGATGTCCATCCGGCGCAAGGCGTTCTCCATGTGTTCCAGCCGCCGACGGTTCTCCGCCATTAGCGAGGCGTAGAACAAGCCTGGAAGTTTCGCGAACAAATAATGCTCGGTCAGTTCGGCAAAAAACAGGTCTGGATTGAGATTCAGCCGCGGCGGATAAGCGAACACGGGCTCTTTGGCAGGCATCATAGGCAAAAGAATATGGGAAGCGATACCGCCCTCCGAGTCGTGGGCGACGACGCCGAGCCGCCTCCATGGCGCCGACTCCCGCTGCAGGCGATGTAACACCGTCATCAGCTTATCCAAGACCGGCCGAACTTCCTCGGCCACGTTGGGACCATCCAGCCATATTTCAACGTCGGGATGATTTTGCAGTTTTGCCGCAAGCCGTCGCCCGACCACCACCAATCTTGGGCGAACTGCCGGCAATGCGGCTAAGGCTGCAACAATCGTTTCGTTAAAATCGCCGCAAAAGCCGCGCTCCGATCCGATCAGAATAAGCACATGCGGATCGCCCGCCCCTTGTTCGCTGCCGCCCCGGAATGCCGGGTGAAACGCCAAGAAATCCGAACTGGCAGCCTCGATATTTTCGATCAGACGCTGCTGATTCGCCATGAATCGGTTGAACTTGCGCGTTTCGATCAGCGCCAGCGTCTTCATGGCAGTCATGATGTCCGCAATCTCGTCCAAGCGCCTAAGACGCTGTTCGATTTCCGCTCGCCGACTCATCCCGCTTGATCACCTAATCCGGTCAGACGAAGATCCAGCCATTGATTCCACTCTTCGCGGCTGGCCGACAAATCAATTGGGAAACGCTGCAAGCCTTCTGCCAACTTGGCCAGTTTGCGATGAATCGAGGTGAAATCCTGGTCATCGAGGCGACCCGCGTTATACGCCATCATCCAGGCCAATTGAAATTCTGGAGATTGCGGCGTTAGCCGCTGTTGTTTCAAAACCTCGCGCAGAACTTGTCCGCGCCGAATCTTTTCTTCCATCGACGCCTCCAGCTTGGACCCGAAACGGGTAAAAGCCTCCAGCTCCAGAAACTGCAAATAATCGAGTTTCATGCGTGCGGCTTCCTCCTTGATACGCGGGTGCTGCGCACGCCCTCCGATACGGGAAACCGATCGGGTAATGTCGATGGCGGGGAGAAATCCGCTGCCGAATAGACGGCGATCCAGATAAATCTGGCCGTCGGTGATCGAGATCAGATTGGTGGGAATGTAAGCGGCAATTTCTCCCTGCTCGGTCTCGACGATCGGCAGGGCCGTCATGCTGCCGCCGCCGCGGGATGGCGCAAGACAGGTCGAGCGTTCCAACAAGCGCGAGTGAAGGTAAAAGATATCGCCCGGATAAGCCTCCCGCCCAGGCGGGCGGCGCAATAGCAGAGACAGCTCGCGATAGGCGCGCGCATGGGTGGAGAGATCGTCATAGACGATCAATGTGTCCCGCCCATGCCACATCCACTGCTCGGCCACGGCACATCCCGCGAACGGCGCCAGATACTTTAACCCTGGCGAATCGCTGGCCTCCGCCACCACGACCGTGGTGTATGCCATTGCGCCGAAACGCCGCAATAAGTCGATAGCACTGATGGTATCGGACCGCTTCTGACCGATTATGACGTAAACGCACAACACGTCCTGATCGCGCTGATTGAGCACAACGTCCAGTGCCAGCGAAGTCTTGCCGACTCCGTTGTCGCCGATGATCAATTGCCGCTGTCCGCGCCCCAGCGGGATCATGGCATCCACGATCTTGGTGCCGGTGTAGAGCGGCCGATCGACGAAGTCTCTCGCGATGATCGGCGGTGAAGAAACATCGAGCTCCCGGCGAAGATTCAGTTCCGGCGCCGGCTGAGCGTCCAGAGGCTTCCCCAAGGGATCTATCACTCTGCCGATCAGTCCGTCACCGACGCTTAGAGATAATCGCTGGCCCGTGAGATAAACCGGAGAGCCTGATGTCAGGCGAACCGTTTGTTCCAGCAGAATGGCGCCCAGCCGCTGATTGCCGAGATGAAACACCAAACCACGGCTGCCGTCCTCGAACAACAAGAGTTCATCCATCGCGGCGGACGGCAAACCGCGAATCCAGGCAATACCGTCTCCGACGGAGAGCACCCGCCCGTATTCTTCCAGGCGTAAACCGAATCGGTAGCGGTCGACTTGCTCGGTTAAACGTTCGAGCAAGGAGCCATTACGGAACGTGGCTTGCAAAAACATCTCGGAAAAATTTCAATTCGTCACGAAGATTGGCAGATAAGATCCAGGAACCGGCATGTATGCGGAGTCCCGCCAATAACGACGGATCCTCCTTGAATATCGGTTTGACCTCGGCTCCGGCGACTTGCTCGATCACGCGGGCCAAAGCCAGTTGCCGATCGCCATCCAAAGGGTGTGCGCTCGACACTTCAAGCGAATTTTCCGTCATCGCCGACCGTAATTTTTCGAGTTCCGCTTTCGGCAATGCGCCAAGATCGCTCAAGGCCACCGAAATGAGCCTTGATTCCAATTCAGACGAAGCCAATCGTTCCAGAAGCTTCGCCACAAATCGGCTGCCCAACTCGAGCGCCCGCTGTTCCGTTATACGCCTCCATTCTTGGCGCTCCCGCTCTTCCTGTGCTTGCTCTTTCGCGCGCCGATCCGAGTCCTCTTCCTTGAGCTTCTCCAAAAGACGCTGGCGTTCTGCAGCGATCTCCTTCTCCAACTCGCGCCTCGCCAAGGCCTTTTCCTGCTCCCAATCCGCTATGTTCCGCTCGAAAGTTTCCTTGGCCGTCAGCGCCTCCAGACGTGCCTGATCCGCCTGGCTCAACTGCTCTTCTATCTTTCGTTGACGAGCTTGAATGACATTCCTAACGGGGCGATATAGAAAACGTCGGAGTATCCATACCAGAACGATGAAATTGACGAATTCCAGTATGAAGGTCGTCCAATCGAAGCTCATTAGACGGCCTTATTTCAGCAAATATTCCAACAGCGGATTGCGGAACAAAATGATCAATACCACGACCAAGACGTAAATCGCCAAGGATTCGATCATGGCGAGCCCGATAAACAATGTGCGGGTAATCGCCTTTTCCGCCTCCGGCTGTCGTGCCAATGCCTCGAGCGCTTGGGAAATCGCCTTGCCCATTGCGATACCCGGAGCCACTACGCCCAAACCGATGGCCAGCGCTGCGCTGACTGTGGACAAGACGACGAACCAAGTCATATCGCTCATGCATTACTCCTTACTTTTTTAACTGCTGTGTTTGAAGCGCGCCGGCGATGTAAATCAGGGCCAGCATCCCAAAAATATAGGCTTGCACGAGCGCTTCCACGATATGCAACAAGAGCAAGGGCACGGGCGCCAAGAAGCCGGCTACCAACAAGACCAGAAGGACCGCAAGCTCCAGACTCATGATATTTCCGAACAATCGCATCGCCAGCGCAATTGTTCGCGAGATCTCGCTCAAAAGGTGAAACGGCAACATCAGCGGCGTGGGCGCGAGATAATGGCGCAAATAGCCCCAGCCGCTGTTTTTTACCCCGTACCAGTGCACCGAGAAAAACACCAAAAGCGCCAGGGCTGCCGTTTGGGACAGATTGGCCGTAGGCGAACCGAGCCCCGGAATCAAACCGGCAAGGTTGGCCGCTACAAGGTAGATCCAGAGTGTGCCGATGAACGGCAGCAGTTCCACTCCGTAGGCAGGCGCCACCGCCTGAATGGCCTGCTCCATGGAGCCAATCACGCCTTCCAGCATTGCTTGCAGACCGGACGGCTTATCGACGCTCAGTTTGCAGGTAGCCAGCCAGGAAAAAACACCCAAAAGAAGCATCAACAACCATGTCGTGATCACAATCGGCCCTATATGGACCGGACCGATATCGAACGACAATAAGGCAATGAGTTCCGCTTGCTCCACGGTCAATGCTCGCGCACGAACAGATACACGTTAAAGATGCCGACAATCACCCCAATGATGATGAGACTGACCGTCCAATGAATGGAATAGCCCTCGGTCAGGCCATCCAGCCAACGCCCCAGATACGCGCCCACAATTACAGGGATTACGAGCAGAAGCGCCAGAACACCGAGAAAAGCGGTCTGGGATAACAGCGTTGGGCGATCCTGCTCGGCCTGCTCCATCCGCTTCGCCTGTCTTTCAATTGATCGACGCAGCTTTTCATGCTCGTCCATATCATGTCCCCCGCTCGATTTCCAGCAAGCGCTTCAGCATCTCCTCTTCCAATCGGCGTAAGTTTTGTTTAAGGCTCGCTAATGTTTCTTCTTCCTTTAAGAGCTGTTCCGTCAGTGCTTCGCTGATACGATTGTAATCGGAATCCCGAATATAGCGTCTGGTGTTGATGAACAATTGGTTATCGACGAAATAAACCAGGGCACCCGGCAACGCCAAATACTGCCAAGACTCGCCTTCGCGCCGATAACGGGCGAGACCGAATACCAGGGTGGTCATGAAGCGTTCATGATAGGCACGCAACCCGAAACTGCCGGACGCATCCTCTCCGACGAAGCTTTCCACGTCTTCGATGCGCTCGAATTGATCCGAGCTCTGTAAATTCAGAACGAAGGTGCTCATAAACTCACAATGCTTGAGGGAGAGTAGACTCTTGACAGGCTTTGGGACCACTTGTTTCCAATATTCGGCGATGCGGCGGCCGCTTTCACGCCCAATACGTGCGCATTCCGCACGTACCCACCGGGACGATCTTGCTTCACGCTCTTCAATACTCCCACTCCTCATGCCGCACCGGCAATTGATTGAGCTGATTCCGGCGCAAACGCCAGTCCGGCATGAATCGATCCATCAGCGCGACGAAGCGAGCGCTGTGAATAGGTTCCAACAGGTGCGCCATTTCATGCACGACGATGTATTCGAGGCATTCGCGCGGCTTCTTGGCCAATTCGGTGTTAAGCCGGATGCTGCTGTTGCCGGGATTGCAGCTTCCCCAGCGCGTCTTCATCCGCTGCACGAAAAACCGCCCTACCCTGACACCCAGAAACGGTTCCCACAAGGCAATCAAAGGAGGAACGGCCTTCCTGATCTGTTCGCGATACCAGGCCTCCACGATAAGCTGCCGCTTCTCTTCATCGGTTCCCGGACGAACCCGCAGGACCATCCGACTATGGCGCAGCTCGATTCCCGGCGCCTCGTCGCTTTCGGAAATCGTCAGCAGATAACGCTTGCCCCACACATAATGGCTCTCGCGCTCCAAATATTCCCGCGGCGTCTCACGTTCCTGCTCCTGTAGTTTCTTCTGTTGCTGTTTGATCCAGGCCAGCTTGGAGATGGCGAACACCCGGATCGTGTCGAGGCTCATCCGGCACGGGGCCGAAATCCGCACCTTGCCGTCGGGCGGGTAGACACTGAGATGGACGTTCTTGATGTCCTTGAACACCACGTCCGCCGTGATATCGCCCAGGTTGATCCGGGCCGCCATCAGTATTCGGTCTGAGCCTTGATGATGGGAAAGATGCGCTTCACCGCCTCCGCATCATTTCCCAGAATCGGCAGCAGCGCCGCCATAATGATTTTCTCTTTGGGACCGCCGTTATCGCGCCAGTCATCGGGCCGCACCCGTTTGACCGTCTCGTCGATCCGCAGCGCCAAGTCCAGGGCAGGATCGTCGGCGGGCAAGTAAGACGGTCCACGCTGCTCGCCGACCCCGTCCGTACCCGCGGGTTTGGAGCCGTCCTTCTTCAGGTTGTTGTAGAGGGCGCGTTTTCCCGGCGTATCCAGCTTGTCCGGGACACCATCCGTCTGATCGGTCTCCACCTGCTTCGCCAGTTCGGCGATTCGCTTCAGGTATTCCTCGTACTCGATGGCTTTCGCCTTGCGCGCGGCGATGATCTCGTCCAGCAGGGCCGACATCTTTTCGTAATAGGCCGGATCGTTCAGGTGTTCCTTGATGATCTTGCGCCGGACGTTGTTCTCGATAGTCTCGGCCACAGCGTTCTTGTCGCCTTTCAGGCCGCCGAGTTGACTCGTTATCGCGTTGGCGATGCCGGTCTTCACGATCAGCTCCAGCAGACCTATGTTGTCAAAGGGCGAAATCTTGCGCGGCTCCTCGGCCTGGATGTAGGTGTCGATGAGGTGGCGCATGTCCGCCTCGTAAGTCTTGAGGTCGAGGGTTTCGCCGCTGGCCTTGCGGATGATCTCGCGGATGTTCATGGTGTGGTCGATCTGCTGCCGGATGCGGGCGATGTCGGCGGCGCCGTAGCCGGTGGCCTCGAGTTCGTCCGCGATGTTGGCGTAGGCGCGCACCAGGGCCGCGGTTGCCTTGTAGAGTGCGGCGCGCTGCGGCTCCCGCTCCTGGAGATCCGACGGGACTTCGGTATTGCCGCAGAAGTAGTGAATATATTCCAGCTCCCCTTTCGGCGGCTCCACCGGCTCGGAAAGGAGAGCAATGGCTTCCAGGGCCTGATCGAGACGCTCCCTGCCTTTCTTCAGGCGGTCCTGCACCAACACCTTGGGATCGGCGCCGCCCGCGCTGTGATCCAGCTCGGAGGTATAAACGGCGACCGCATTCTCCACCTTCTTGAACAAGTCCTTGTAGTCCACGATATAGCCGAAATCCTTGTCGTCGCCGTCGAGCCGGTTGGTCCGGCAGATCGCCTGGAACAGGCCGTGATCCTGCATGGATTTGTCGATGTAAAGATAAGTGCAGGGCGGCGCGTCGAAACCGGTGAGCAGCTTGTCCACCACGATGAGCAACTTCATATTCGCCGGCTCCTTGATGAACAAGGCCTTCACCCGCTCTTCGTAGGTTTCGGTCCGGGTCATGCCCGGCTTGGCGTCGACACCCTCGAGCAACTCGGTATAGGTGTTGTAGATCAACTCCTTGTCCGTTTCGGAATTCTCGCCGGTGTTTTCCAGGGTGATGTCTTTGGCTTGCGGGTTATAGGAAGTCACCAGCGCGCACTTCCCCTTGAACGGCGTCTTCTGAAACAGGGTGAAATACTTGCACGCCTCGTAGATGCTCGACGCCACCAGGATGGCGTTGCCGCGTTCGCTGGAAAGGCGGGGCTTCACGCCGAAGTCGAAGACGATGTCGCTCACCACCCGATCCATGCGCGAGCGCGAGCTGAGCACCTTCTGCATGGTGCCCCATTGCTTCTTCAGCTCTTCCTTCTGCCAGTCGTTGAGACCCTTGGTCTTCGCCTCGAACCAGGCGTCGATCTTGTCGCCCGAGCCCAGCTTCTGGTCGATATCCCGCGCTTCGTAGACGAGATCGAGCACCACCTCGTCCTCCACCGCCTCGCTGAACTTGTAGGTGTGGATGTAGCCGCCGAAAACTTCCAGGCTGGTCGCCTTGTCCTTCTTGAGCAGCGGCGTGCCGGTGAACCCGATGAAAACGGCATTGGGCATCATCGCTTTCATCACCCGGTGCAGCTTGCCGCTCTGGGTTCGGTGACACTCGTCCACGAAGACGAACACTTCGCCCACGGTCCGGCTCGGCCGGGCTTCCAGGTCCTTGATGAAGGCGTCGAAGTCGTTCACGTCCTTCCGGCCGAACTTGTGGACCAATGAGCAAAGTAGGCGGGGTGTGGCTTGGCCGAGCTGATTCATCAGGTCTCGGCCGCTGCTGGTGCGGTAG
>Ga0196972_1000229_pt1 | contig 40439 bp, 45 predicted proteins | sample S1v_2013CmetaG_FD_148618 | JGI IMG/M metagenome (GOLD analysis project Ga0196972, IMG submission 148618) | Soil microbial communities from Anza Borrego desert, Southern California, United States - S1+v_20-13C | ecosystem: Environmental > Terrestrial > Soil > Desert | place: USA: California...
GGCGCCGCAGCCCGGCGTAGGACGGCGCGGCGCGTCAGTCGTGCTGCGTCGCCATCGGCCCGCCGCGCAGCACCATCAGAGCGCCCAGCGCCAGCAGCGACAGCCCGGCGGACAGCGCCAGGGCCCCGGCCCCCCAGTGGTCCAGCGCAACGCCGAACAGCCAGGGCGCCAGCGCCTGGGCGATGCGCGCCGGCACCATCAGCACGCCCTGCCGGTGCCCGTAGCCCTGGGGCCCGAACAGCACCAGCGGCAGCGTGCCCTTGGCGATGGTGAGGATGCCGTTGCCCGCGCCGTGCAGGACGCCGAAGACCGCCGCCGCTGGCGGGCCGGCGACCGCCAGCGCCGCCACGCCCAGCGGATGCATCGTCGCCGCCAGCCGTGCCGACAGCAGCGGATGCACGCGCCGCAGCAGGCCGAACTCCAGCAGGCGGGCAGCCACCTGCGCCGGCCCGATCAGGGCGCCGACCGCCACCGCCGCCGCCATGGTGGCGCCGCCGGCCACCAGCAGCCGCGGCAGGTGGGCCGCCATCGCCGTGCTGATGAACCAGGTCGCGGCGAACACGAAGGACAGCAGCAGCATCGCCCGCATCGGCGGCGCGGCCTGCGCGGGCGCCTCGGCCGTCGCCTCCCTGGCCGGCAGCGCACCGGCGCGGGGCACGCAGGCATTGAGCGGCAGGCCCAGCACCAGGTGCAGCGCGGCCCAGGCGAAGCAGGCCCCGCGCCAGCCGAACTCCGCCTCCAGCCAGGCGCTCAGCGGCCAGCCCACGGTGCTGGCGAAGCCCGCGATCAGCGTGATGCCGGTGATCGCGCCGCGCGAGGAGGCGCCATACAGCCGCACCAAAGCAGCGAATCCCGCCTCGTACAGCCCGCTGCCCATGCCTATGCCCAGCACCGCCCACGCGAGGAACAGCATGAGGGGTGTGCGTGACGCGCCAAGCAGCGCCAGCCCGAGGGCGAAGACGAGGCTGGTGGCCATCAGCACCGGGCGGCCGCCCCAGCGATCGATGGTGCGGCCGGCGTACGGCCCGATCAAGGCCGAGCCGACCAGGGCCAGCGAGAAGGCCGCGAACACGGTGGGCACCGACAGGCCCAGGTCGCGCGCCATCGGCGCCGCCAGGATCGCCGGCAGGTAATAGGTCGAGGCCCAGGCCAGCGTCTGGGCGCTGCCGAGGGCGGCGACGGTGCCGGCGCGGGGCGGAATCATCGGCGCCATTGTCGGGCAGCCCGGCCGTTGGCGCCGAGCCGCGCACAGCCCGGCGCGGCGCCGGCGTGCACGCGACCCTTGAAAGCGCGCGGCGCTGCCGCCATCTCGGGCCTGCGCGGCCCCACGCCGCGCGGTTCACCTGACAAGACTTCAAGGAGAGCAGCGATGTTGCAAGCATCATTCGGCCCTGCCGCGGACGTCTTCGGGGAGCTCGCCCGCCTGCAAGGCCTCCTCGACCAGGTTTTCCGTCCGCTCGACCGATCCAGCATCCGGGGCCAGGCCGGCACCGCCTTCCCGGTCATCAACGTGGGCACCACTCCGGATACGGTGGAGGTCATGGCGATCGCGCCCGGACTCGATCCGGCGACCCTGCAGGTCACGGTCGACCGCGGCCTGCTGGTCGTGGCCGGCGAGCGCCAGGGCACCGTGCCCGAAGGGCGCGAAGGCCTGAGCGTCCACCTGCGCGAGCGGTTCGCCGGTTCGTTCCGCCGCGTGATCGGCCTGCCGCAGGAGGCCGACCCCGCGAAGATCGATGCCAGCTACCGCGACGGCATCCTGCGCATCACCGTGGCCAAGCGCGAGTCGTCCCGGCCGCGCCGCATCGAAGTCCATTGAAGGAGAGATCGCGATGAGCAACGAACTGCAGACCACCCCCGCCCGCGAACCGGAGGCCACCGGCCGCAGCGAAGGCAGCAGCCTGCGCTACGCGGTGCCGCCCGTGGACGTGTTCGAGGACGAAGGCAGCATCACGCTGCTGGCCGACCTGCCGGGCGTCAGCCGCGAGCGCCTGGGCGTGCGCGTCGACGGCGACAACCTGGTGATCGAGGGCACGGCCGAGGTGCCGGCCCCCGCCACGATCGAGATGATCTACGGCGAGGCACGGCTGGCGGCCTACCGGCGCGAGTTCACCCTGAGCCGGGAGCTGGACTCGTCCCGCATCGAGGCCGAACTCAAGGACGGCGTGCTGCGGTTGATGATCCCGAAGTCGGAAGAAGCCCGCCCGCGCCGGGTCGAGGTGCGCGTGGGCTGAAGCCTTCGACGGGCGCGCCCGGAACAAGGCCGGAGCGCCCGCACAGGCCGCAGGGGCGTGGAGGCGGTGCAGCGCGGTTCGGTGCTAGATTGGTCCGGATGCATCCGCTCCTCGACGCCCTGCTGTCCCAGCACCGCGACATGGCCCGGCTCATCGGGCTGCTCGAGCGCCAGCCCTCGCTGGAACCCGATCCCGATGCGCCGCACGTCGGCCTGCTGGTGGACGTGCTGGTCTACCTGACCCACTTCCCGGACGTATCGCACCACCCCTTGGAGGACCGCATCGCCGAACGGTTGCGAACCCGGGGGGCGCTGGCGGCCGACCTGTGCCAGGAACTCGAGGCGCAGCACGCCCGGCTGGCGCAACAGGGCCCGGACCTGCTGCGCGACATGGAAGGCGCCATGCGCCGGGAAACCGTGCCGCTCGAACTGGTGGCGCTGAACAGCCGCCTGTATGCCGAGCGCCTGCGCCACAACATCGCCTTCGAGGAACTGGTGCTGATCCCGCAGGCCGCGAAGTCCCTGGACGAAGCGGACTGGCAGGCGATCGCGGCCACGTACGCGCCGGCTGCGGATCCGCTGTTCTCCGGCGAGGTCGACCAGCGCTTCGAACGGCTGCGCCGCGCCATCGCCACGCAGGCGGATTGCGGCTGCTGACGCTTCAGGCGTCGGACAGCGGCGGCGCGCCCTCGTACGCCCGCTGCAGCAGGGCCCGCAAGGCAGCGCGCTCCAGCGGACGCGGATTGGGATACGGCGTCTTCACGGCCAGGTCGGCCACCCGGTCCAGCCCGTCCTCGGGCATGCCGATGTCGCGCAGGGCGGTGGGTGCGCTGGTGGCGCGCTGCAGCTCGAACAGGGCCTGCGGTGCCTGCGGCGCACCGAGCGCGCGGGCGATGCGAGCCATGGCGTGCGGCGCATGCGAGGCGTTGTAGGCCAGCGTGTGCGCCAGCATGACGGCGTGGGTCTGCGCATGCGGCAGGTCGAAGCTGCCGCCCAGCGTGTGGCACAGCTTGTGGTGCAGGCCCATGGCGGCCGAGCCGAGCACGGTGCCGCACAGCCACGCGCCGTACAGCGCACCGGCGCGAGCGCCGGCCTGCCCGCTGCCGGTTCCCTTGGCCAGTTGCGGCAAGGCGGCCGCGATGGCGCGGATGCCCTCCTCGGCCATCAGGTCCAGCACCGGGTTGCCGTCCTGCGCATACAGCCCCTCGGCCGCGTGGGCGATCGCGTTCAGGCCGCTGGTCACGGCCAGCGGCGCCGGCAGCGAGGCGAGCAGGTCGGGGTCGTAGATCACGCAGCGCGGCAGCACCCGCTCGTCGCGGCCGGTGGTCTTCAGCCCGCCTTCGGTGATGCCGTGGATGGGGGTCATCTCGCTGCCGGCGTAGGTGGTGGGCACGGCCAGGATGGGCAGGCCCGAGTCGAGCGCGATCGCCTTGGCCAGGCCGACGGTGGAGCCGCCGCCGATGGCCAGGGTGCCGTCGGCGTGCAGGCGGGCGGCCAGCTCGCGCGCCTCCCGTGCGACCTCGATCGGCACGTGCATGGCAGCGCGGTCGTACAGGCCCGCGACGCGCGCACCCAGGCGTGCCACGATGGCCGCCGCGCCGTCGCGCTGCTGCGGCCCGCACAGCACCAGCACCCGTTGCAGGCCCAGCGCATCCAGCTCGCGCTCCAGGTGCTGCAGGCTGCCGGCGCCGAACACCACCCGCCCGGGGCGGCCCTGCCAGGTGAAGGCGGCGCGATCGGTCGTCACGCGGCGCCGCCCACGGGGTTGAGCACGAAGTCGTAGGCCAGCGTGTAGTAGCCGCCTTCACCCGGGTGCTGCGCGTCGGGCTCGTGGCGCTGCCAGTCGGCCACCAGGCTCTGGCGCACGCCGAACACCGCATCCGAATCGAGGTATGCATCGCCAGCGCGGAACACGTGCGTGATCAGCCGCTCGTAGCCGGGTGCCGCGATCATGAAGTGCAGGTGCGCCGGCCGCCAGGGGTGACGGCCGAGCGCGGCCAGCAGGCGGCCGACCGGGCCGTCGTGCGGGATCGGGTAGCAATGCGCCAGGATCGAGCGGAAGTGGAAGCGGCCCTGGTCGTCGCTGCGCAGCTGCGCGCGGGCGCGGTGCGTGTGCCCGCCGGCGGCATCGGGCTGCTGCACGTCGTAGAGGCCCTGCTCGTCCGACTGCCAGACGTCGATGCTTGCGCCGGCCACGGGCTCACCGCCGATGCCGCGCACCTGCCCGCTCACGTAGCAGGGCGTGCCCTTGGCGCCGTTGGCGATGTCGGCGCCGTTCTCCACCCTGGGCGCACCTTCGACGAAGAACGGGCCGAACACCGTGGCCTCGGTGCAGCCCGCGGGCCGGGCGTTGTTCTGCGCGGTGACCAGCATCGACAGGCCCAGCACGTCGGACAGCAGGATGAACTCCTGGCGCCGCTCGTCGGTGATGTGGCCGGTGTCGGTCAGGAAGCGGATGCCCGCCTCCCACTCCGGCTCGGTGAGCCTCACCTCGCGCGCGAAGTTGTGCAGGTGGCGCACCAGCGATCCCATGATCTCCAGCAGCCTCGGATCGGGGCACTGGGCCATCGCGCCGAGCACGGCCTGCGTGATGGTCTTCTCGTCGATGTTCCGCATGGATGCAATGATGGCGCATGCCCCACGAAATCACCACCGATGTCCTGGTCGCCGGCGCAGGCCCGTGCGGCCTGATGCTGGCCAACGAGCTCGGGCGGCGCGGCGTGCGCTGCCTGCTGGTCGATCCCAAGCCGGGTACGGCCTTCAACCCGCAGGCCAATGCGACCCAGGCGCGCACCATGGAGCACTTCCGGCGGCTGGGCTTCGCGCAGGAGATCCGCTTCCTCGGCCTGCCGGCGGATCACCCGACCGACATCGCGTACTTCACCCGCTTCGCCGGCCACGAGCTGGCCCGGCTGGCGCTGCCTACTGCGCGCGAGGCGGTGAGCCGCATCCGCACGCTGGGCGGCTCCTGGAGCGCGGCCGAGCTGCCGCACCGCATCTCGCAGAAGTTCGTCGAGGCCGTGCTGCTGCGCCATGCGCGGGCGCTGCCGTCCTGCGACGTGCGCTTCGAGTGGCGGCTGGAGGATTTCGAGGAAGTCGATGACGGCATCCGCGCGACCGTGCGGCCGGCCGGTGGCGACGGCGACGCCGTGGCCGTGCGGGCGCGCTACCTGGTGGGCGCCGACGGTGCGCGCAGCCCGATCCGCCGCAAGCTCGGCATCGAATGGACCGGCATGACCGGCGTGCAGCGCGACTTCATGGGCGGCCGGATGTTTGCCGTCTATCTGCGCGCGCCGACGCTGCGCGAGCAGATGCCGCACCCGCCGGCGTGGATGCACGTGACCGTCAACCACGAGCGGCGCGCCTTCATGGCCGCGGTCGACGGCGTCTCGGAGTACGCCTTCCATGCGGCGGTGCATCCGCACGAGAACGCCGAGGACTGGACCGAAGCGGATGCACGGCGCGTCTTCGCCCAGGCCTTCGGGCGCGACATCCCGATCGAGGTGCTGTCGGTGGGGACCTGGGTGGCCGGGCACTCGCTGGTCGCACAGCGCTTGCGGCAAGGCCGCGTGTTCATCGGCGGCGATGCGGCCCACCTGTTCACGCCCACCGGCGGGCTGGGCTACAACACCGCGGTCGAGGATGCGGTGAACCTGGGCTGGAAGCTCGCCCACGTGGTGCGGGGCCAGGCCGGCGAGGCGCTGCTGGACAGCTACGAGCCCGAGCGGCTGCCGGCGGCACAGCGCAACACCGGCTATGCGCGCCGCTTCGCCGATTCGGTCGGCCTGTTCGCCGCCTTGCCCGAGCTGGAGGAGCCGGGGCCAGGCGGCGACGCCGCCCGGGCCGCCGCCTCGGCGCACCTGGACGCGCATGCGCGCCTGGAGTTCAACATCCCGGGCGTGACCTTCGGCACCCGCTACGACGGCTCGCCGGCCATCGTGCCGGACGGCAGTTCGCCGCCGCCCGACGAGCCGAACGCGTACACGCCCAGCGCCTGTCCCGGCGGCCGTGCACCGCACGCCTGGCTGGACGACGGCCGCTCGCTGTACGACAGCTTCCATTTCGAATGGACGCTGCTGGTGCTGGGCACCGATGCGCCGGACACCGCAGCCTTCGAGCGGGCGGCGGCCCAGCGGGGCATGGACCTGCAGGTGGTCCGCCATGCGGTGCCGCAACTGCGCGAGCTGTACGAAGCGCCGCTGGCCCTCATCCGGCCCGACCAGATCGTGGCCTGGCGCGGGCACGTCGCCTCGCAGGCCGATGCCGTGCTGGCGCGCGCGGGCGGGTTCGGCGCCCGTGGCTGCTAGCGCTCAGGCCAGCGCAAGCAATCGCAGCAGCGCCTCGTTGAAGCGCGCCGCGTTCTCGTAGGCCACCCAATGCCCCGCATCCGGGACGCGCACCAGCTCGCCGAAGTTGGGCATGCGCCGCAGGACACCTTCCAGCTGGTCCATGGTGCCGGCATAGAGCTGGTCGAACTCGCCCCAGATGCCGTCGACCCGGCAGTGCAGCGTGGGCAGCGAGCGGACGAGGATGTCGGTTCGCGACAGGCGCCGCTGGCGCACGCGGTCGCGGGCCAGGTTGGCCGCGTGCAGGCTCACGGTGAGCTCGTCGATGCCGGCCGGGTCGTGCAGCATCAGGCTGCGCAGGTTGTGGCGGTGCGCCTGCTCGCGCGCCTGCGCGTCGGCCAGGTGGCGCCACTCCTTCAGCCGCAGGTCCGGCACCGGGATGCCCAGCGCGGGAGCACCGGCCAGCACGAGGCGGCGCACGCGTGCGGGTTGCGCGGTGGCGATGAGCCCGGACAGCAGGCCGCCGAACGAGAAGCCGACGACGTCGACGGCGCCCTCGCCCAGCAGCTCGCGCAGGCCGGCCGCGACAGGCTCGACCATGCCGTCGGCGTCGACGATGCCCTCGGCTGCCACGGAGTCGCCGAAGCCCGGCAGGTCGGGGACGACGACGCGGCGGCCGCTCGCTGCGATGGGTTCCACGTTGTGCAGCCAGTGCGTCCAGCTGCCGCTGCCGCCATGCAGGAGCACCACGGGTTCGTCGGCGGGGTCGCCCCAGGCGTGCCAGGCGATCCGGCTGCCGCCATGGACGGTCTCGAAGGCTCGGGATCGCGACAGCACGCGCAGCGCGGGCGCAGGAAGTTCGTGCGACAGGGGTGGGAGCGTCGTCACCGCGCGTCCTTTGCCGTCGGGGCAGCCTGGAATTGCCGCAGGTCCAGCGGCCACTCCCGGCCTAGCCAGGCGGCGTGGTCGGTGTGGTCCTTGAGGTCATCGCCGCTCACGCCGTGCACGAGCACGTCGAGCTCGCCGCGGTGGGCGTCCAGCCAGGGAACGATGGAATCGAACTCCGCCGCCGAGAACGCCAGCTGGCAACTCCAGCGCGGATGGGGGCCGACCGGCTTCTCGTGCACGCGGCCGACCGCCACCTTGAACAGCCGCCCGGCGTGCTCGCACAGGGCGCGGGCCTGCGCCACCGAGCTGGCATCGAAGTAGACGTGGGCGTGGTAGGCGGAATGGACGTTGACGGGACGGCGTGGCATGGCGCCATTGTCGCGTGCCCGCTCTGCGCACACAGGCGCGGGGGCCCTGCCGCCGGGTGGATCAGCGGCAGGGCCCCGGACCTTGGTTTACAGCGATCGCAGGTACTGCGCCAGGTCCTGCACCTCCTGCGCCGACAGGCCCAGGCCGAGGCGGTTGTTGTAGGTGTCGACCACCGCTTCCTGGTCGGCGGCGGAGCCGTCGTGGAAGTACGGCGGGTGCTGCCAGTTGCCGCGCAGCGGCGTCGCGCGATACATCTTGGTCGCCGAGCGGCTGGCGTAGCTGGGGGTTTCCGGCTCGGCCATGGAAGCCGAAGGCGGATGCAGCCGTGAGTCGGTGAAGGCTTCGCCGGAGTGGCAGCTCACGCACTGGCCGGCACCGAAGAACAGCACCCGGCCGCGCTCGGCGGCCGCGGCGTCGAAGGACCCGGCCGGAGCCGCGGGCGCAGCCAGCGAGAGCTGGTAGGCCTGCAGCGCCGGCAGCTTGTCCGACACCAGGTCCTGCGTGCCGTGCACCACGTCCAGGTTCAGGCGCGGCTCGGAGAAGGAGCCCTGCCCGCCCATTTCCACCACCGACACGTAGCGGTTCCAGTAGGCGATCTCGTCGCCGTCGCCGGTGTAGGTGATCTTGGTGACGCCCAGCAGGCCGAACGCGGGCGGGATCACGACCGGCTTGCTCTGGCCGTCGACGTTGAAGCGCGGATCGAACTTGCCCTTGCCCCAGGAGGCGTACACGGCCTTCTGCGCCGCGTTCAGCACCGGCGACAGCGAGATGATGGCCCCGGGATCGAGGTCGCGGTTGGCCCAGCCGTCCAGGCGCTTGCCGATGCCGGGCGCGAACGAGTTGTCGACGGTCGAATGGCACAGGGCGCAGGTGATGCCCACCTTGGTCAGGCGCTCGACGCCGCCCACCGTCTCGACCGTGCCCTTGACGCCGACCACCGCCCCGAGCTTGATCAGCGCCAGCGTGGTTTTCGGGTCGTCGAGGTCGACGGCGCCCTTCTGGATGCCCTCGACGACGGCGGCGGGCAGCGCCTCCGAATCGACCTTGAGACCGACCGCGAGCGCGATCTTGGGCGTGACGTTCTGCTCGATCACCTCGTGCATGCGCAGCGTGTCGGTCCACTGCACCTCGTCGCCGAAGGTGTCCTCGCGGAAGATCTGCTTGCCCTGCGCGACGAGTTCGGGATCGAGCGTCGGCGTGGCGGGTCCGTCCGAGCCGCCGCAGGCGGCCAGGAGCAGGCCGCACAGGCCGAGGGCGAGCGGGAGGGGTGCACGCGACAGGCGTCGCCGCGAATGAGGTGGGCGCATCGTGGGGTCCTTGCTGCAACCGGGAGTCGGTTGCAGGCATAGACGCACGAAGCGCCGCTCGGGTGACAGGAACTCAGGTCGTGCGCGCAGCCCTGCGCCGGCCCGCAAGCCAGGTGATCGCGATCGCGGCCACCAGCGCGCCCTGCGCCAGCAGCCCCTGCGCCGTCGGGTGGATGCCGAGCAGCGGCAGCGAGATGTCGCCGGCCGGTGTCGCGCCCAGCACGCCCGCTTCCTGCAGCGCCGCGATGCCGTGGCCCACGAACACCACCGCCATCACCACCAGCAGGCCCGAGGTGAGCGCGAAGAAGGGGCCGATCGGCAGCCGCACGCCGAAGCGCAGGATCACCCAGGCCAGCACCACCAGCAGGGCCGCGCCGGCGGCCATGCCGCCCAGCACCGCCTGCCCGCCGTCAGGGCCGGCCTGCGCCCACAGCGCCTGGTAGAACAGGATCACCTCGAACAGCTCGCGGTACACGGCCAGGAAGGCGATGCCGGCCATCGCCCACAGGGTGCGTCGCTCCAGCGCCGAGGTCACCTGCTCGCGGATGAAGGACTGCCAGGCCTGCGCATGCGAGCGCTTGTGCAGCCAGGCGCCCACGTACAGCAGCATCGCCGCCGCCAGCAGCGCGGACACGCCTTCGGTCATCTCGCGGCTGGCGCCGGTGATCTCCAGCACGTGGTTGGACACCACCCAGGTCCCCGCGCCGAGCAGCGCGGCGGCGATCCAGCCGGCGTGGATCCAGGGCATGGCATCGCGCCGGCCGGTCTTGCGCACGAAGGCGATGATCGCGGCGAGCACCAGGATGGCTTCCAGGCCTTCGCGCAGCAGGATCAGCAGCGAGCTGGTGAAGGCCGCCTGCGGCGACAGGCCGCCTTCGCCGAGCTTGGCCTCGGCTTCGTCGATCAGGGCGTCGATGCGCTGCACGTGGCCCGCCACGGCCTGCGCAGGCTGGCCGTCGTCGATGGCATGGCGCAGCGCCATCATTTCCTTCTCGGTCGCCACGCGCAGCTCGGGCGCGACGTTGTCCAGGCTGGACTCGACCAGCTCGAAGCCCTCGAGGTAGGCGGTGATGGCGTCGCGTCGCGCGCCCTCGCGGTCGCCACGCTGGTAGGCGGCCAGCGCCTGCTGCAAGCGGGCGCGGGTGAACGCGAGTGCGCCGGGCCGGCCCGCCTCCAGCGCCTCGGGATGCGCCAGCAGGTGCGCCTGCACGGCCGCCAAGTCGTCGCCGGCGAGGTCGCCGGGGGCGGCGGTCACCAGTTGCCGCAGGCTGCCGAGCTCGGTCTTGCCGACGCCCTGCTGCCACAGCTGCTCGCCGCGCTTCAGGGTGTCGGGCCCCTGGCGCAGGCCGGCGGCGAAGAAGGCCAGCGCCCAGCGGTCGGCGTCCGACAGTTCGGTGAACGCGCGCATGGGCGTGCCGCCCACGCCCAGCGTGATGGTGTTGTACAGGCCGTAGGGACTGCGCTGGCGCATGCGCGCGGCGTCGTGGAAGTTGCTGGCCGGCGGGTCCATGCCCTGCGCGGCCGGGCCGTCGCCGCGGCCCTGCTCGCCGTGGCAGGACGCGCAGTGCTGCTGGAACAGCGTGGCCGCGCGGCCCAGGTCCGGCGCGCGGCGCGGCGCCACGGCCACCGAGTAGATGCGGACCACGTCGGCCGCCACCTGGCGAGCCAGGGTCGACACCTCGGCGCCCGGTGCCTTGACCTCGATCGCGGCCAGCAGGCGCTGCGCCTTCGCGACCAGCGCCGGCTTGTCGGCCTTGACGGGCAGGCGCTCCAGCAGCGCGAGCGAGCGCGCCGCGAACTCCTTCTGCTCCTGGTACTCGGGCTCGTCCAGCACCTTGCCGTCCTGCACGAACTCGGGGTAGTCCACGCTCACGTAGTCGAGCATGTGGATGATCGATGGTGCGGCCTCCGCCGGCGACTGGGCATGGACGAGCGGAGCCGCCTGCAGGCACAGCGCCGCCAGCAGGCAGCGCAGCGCCAGCGGCCAGCCGGATGCCAGGCGATTCGCCCAGCTTGCAAAGCGGGCCATGCGGTACTCCTCGGTCATGGCGTCAGAAATCGACCTTGGCGGCCAGGCGCAGGGTGCGCGGCGCGCCGGTGCCCAGCAGGCCGTTGCCGGCGGTCGCCCAGTAGTCGCGGTCGGTCGCGTTGTCGATGTTGGCCTGCAGGGTCACGGCCTGGCCCGCCATCCGGGTGCGATAGCGCGCGCCCAGCGACAGCGTGGTGTAGCCGCCGACGAAGGCCTGGTTCAGGTTGTTCACCGCACGCTTGCCGACGTGGAACAGGCCGGCGTTCAGCGACAGTCCGGCGACCTGCGGCACCCGGTATTCGCCGAACAGGCTGAAGGTGCGGCGGGGCGTGTTCTCCGGCGTCTTGCCCAGCTCGCCGGCGTTGGCCGCGCCCACCGACGCGATGGTGGCGTCGAGGATCTGCATCGAGGTGACGATGCCCCAGTTGGGCGTGATGTCGCCGCTGGCGGACAGCTCCAGGCCGCGGTAGCGACTCTTGCCGCCGAGCACGAAGCGGTTGGCGGCGTCGACGGTGGTCTGCGGCCGGTCGATCTGGAACAGCGCGGCCTGCGCGAACACGCCGGCGAAGGCCCGCGTCTTGATGCCGATCTCCTTCTGCTTGTTCACGGCCGGCGGCAGGATCTCGCCGGTGTTGGCGCGGTTGGCCGGCGCGGTGCCGGTTTCCTCCAGCCCTTCGAGGTAGCTGGCGTAGATGGAGGTGTCGGGGTTGGGCTTGTACATCACCGACAGGTTGGGCGAGACCTTGTCCGCGTCGAAGCGCGAGACGGTGGTGGTGTTGCTGTAGTCCGCCGCACGCAGGCCGGCCAGCACCTGCCAGCGCTCGCCCAGCATCACGCGGTCGAACACGTACAGGCCCTTGTCGACGATCGTCGAGTCGGTACCGGCGGTCAGCGCCGGGTTCAGCGGCGCGATCGTGCGCGGGTTGTAGAGGTTCTGCGGCACCGTGGCCCGGGGCGCGGAGGCACCCGAGTAGGCGTTGCGCTCGTTGCGCGTGTAGCCGATGGTGAGCTCGTGCCGGATGGTCCCGCTGCCCAGCAGGCCGGTCACCTCGGCCCGGTAGTTGTTGTTGACGTACTTCTGGCCGTTGGCGAAGAAGATCACCAGCGACCCCTCGCCGGTGCCCAGGTCGAAGCCCTGGAACTGCGAGAACCGCCGGTCGCGGATCGTTTCCGCGCGGCCGGCCTCCAGCACCATGGACCAGTTGTCGCCGAGCGCGAGGTCGCCGCGCAGCAGCAGGTTGGTGGCCTCGGCGTCGTAGCGCTGCCAGTTGCCGGCCAGGTTGCGCTTGTTGTCCGGGATGCCCGGCAGCGTGATCACGCCGCCGACAGCCGCCGGCACGGCGATCGCGGCCTGCTCGCTCACGTCCTTGCGGTAGTGCTCCAGGTCGGCCTTCAGCCCGAAGCCGGGGCGCACGCGCCAGTCGTAGGCCAGCGCCACCAGCCCGCGGTCGCCGTCGAAGTTGTCGATGCCGATGTCCAGTTTGCCGGCCGCCGCGTTGAAGCGCAGGCCCATGTCGCCGTCGGCGAAGCGCCGGCCGATGTCGACGTGCGCATCGATGCCGCCGTGGTTGTTGACCGAGGTGGCGACGCTGGTCACCGGCACCGGGCCGGCGCGCTTGGTCACGAAGTTGACGACGCCGCTGGGCGGCACCAGCCCGTAGTAGAGCGAGGACGCGCCCTTGAGCACCTCGACCCGTTCCTTGTTCTCCAGCGGGATGTCGATGAGGTTGATCACCGGCAGCGAGCCGTTGAGCCGGTAGTTGCCTCGGTTCTCGACCAGGATGCCGCGGATCGAGATGTTGTCGTAGGTGGAGCCGCTCAGCTGCGAGCGCGTCACGCCCGCCGTGTTGCGCAGTGCCTCGAACAGGGTGTTGGCGCCCTGCGCGTCCAGCACGCCGCGGGTGATGACGTTGTTGGTCAGCGGCACGTCCAGCGGGTCCTGGTCGCGGAAGGCGCCGACCTGCACGTTGCGCGAATTGAAGCTGGGCCGCTCGCTGGTCACCTTCAGTTCCGGCAGCGTGCGCACCGCCCCGTCCTGCGCCAGCGTTCCACCGGACCACGACAGCACGGCCAATGCGGCAGCGATGGACACGGCGGAGCGGCGATGGAACTGGGGCATGGTAAAGTCAACCTCAATGAGAATTGTTCGTATTCGCGAAGTGTAAAGCATGCAACCTGCCTTGCGCGGCTCATGGCTCAGGTTGCATCGCTGGGTGGCCCTCGCACTGGGTTGGTTGCTGGTGCTGGCGGGCTTCCTGGGCGCCCTGCTCACCCTGGCCAGGCCGCTGGACCAGTGGAGCCATCCGGCGCTGTTCCGAGACCCCGTTGCCCCCGCGGTTATCGCGAGTCCTTCGCTCGATACGGTCCGCCTGCACCTGGACCGCAGCTTCGGCGACCGCGCCAGCTACACCCTCCGGCCGCCGCGCGCGCCGGGCGAGACCCTGTGGGCGTACGTGAGCGGGCCGTGGGACGGGGTGGTCTATTTCGATGCCGAGGGTCGTGAACTGGGGCGGCGGGGTGAGACCGAAGGCGCCTACAACCTGCTCTTCGAGCTGCACAGCTCGCTGCTGCTGGGCGACACCGGCAAGGCGGTGCTCACCACCGCGGCCGTGACCTACCTGTTCCTGCTGGCGACGGGGCTGGTGCTGTGGTGGCCGCGGCGCTGGCCACCGTCCTTCCGCATCCAATGGCGCGCCGGCGCCCTGAGGAGCCTGCTGGACCTGCACAACACGGCCGGCGCCCTGCTGGGCCTGCTGATCCTAGTGTCCGTCGCCAGCGGCGCCTACATGGCCTGGCCGCCCCTGCGCACGCTGGTGACGACGGCGGCTGGCGGCACGCCGGTCGCGCCGCCGAAGCTGCAGGCACCGGCCGCCCGCAGCGGCTCATCGCTGGACGCGCTGGTGCGCCAGGCACAAGCCCGCTTTCCCAGCGGGCGGGTGGGTTACGTCCAGGTGCCGGCCTCGGCCACGCAGCCGGTGCGCGTGCGCCTGAAGCTGCCGGACGACCCGCATCCGAACGGCCTCACCTCGGTCTGGCTGGATCCAGCGCATGGCCGGGTGCTGCGGACCGTGCGCTGGTCCGAGCTGGACCCCGGCAACCGGCTGGTGTCCTTCGCCTATCCGCTGCACACGGGCGTGCTGGGCGGCCCGCTGCACGAGGTGCTGGTGGGCGTGACGGGGCTGGCGCTGGCGACCCTGGGTGGCAGCGGCCTGCTGTTGTGGTGGAAGCGAAGGCGCGTGCCGCGCGCCCGCCGCACCGGCGCGGCGGCAGGGCAGCCCAACCGCTGACGCGGGGCGGGCTCAGGACCAGAGCACCAGCATCACGATCGCCCAGACGGCGACCACGCTGCCGATCCCTGTCCAGAAATAGGGCGTACCGACCAGTCCGAAATCTTCCGGGGGCATGTCAGTCTCCGCTGTGCCGGCTGCGGCCGGATGCTCGATGTGACGAAAGGCTTCGCTTGACTGCGATGGTCGCCACGGCGGCTGGTCGGTCTCGTAGGACAGCGCTGCGCCCGTTCGTGCGACGACTCACGTTGCGTTGACCTGCAAGGCGCCGTCCTACACGCGCTGCCTCTCGGGCGCCTACCGCTCAGGCTGCGGGCGGGGCCAAGATGCGCGGCATGCCTGCCCCCGAACTCCGCCCCGACGAACGCGCGCTGCTGGACAGCCTGCTGCGCGAGCGCGGCCGCGATCCCGGCAGCTTCCGCATCGCCCTGCAGGCCGACGGGCTGGTGCGCCTGTCGGGTCCGCGCGGCACCGCGTTCTACCCACGCGATACCTGGCCCACGCGCTTCGCACGCCACCTGGACAAGGCCTTCTTCGACGCCGCCGTGCGACCCCTTCCCGTGCGCCAGCCGGACACGGCGCCCGCGGCACCGTTCTGACGCGCCGGGGCGCGGCGCGGCGACGCAGCGCGCCGCGACTTGCCTCTAACATCGGGGCCACATGATCCCGACCCCGCACGCGACCGACTCCCCCGAATCCCAACCGCCCTCCCCCACGGAGCGGCTCGCGTGAACCCCGACGCCGACAAGCTGTGGCGCGCCCCGCGCTGGGCGCTGGCGGTCCTGCTCGCCGTGCTGGGCATGCTGGGGCCGTTCTCGATCGACACCTACATCCCGGCGTTCTCCGGGATCGCGGCCGCGATCGGCGCGACGCCGGTCGAGATGCAGCAGACGCTCTCGGCCTACCTGTTCGGGTTCGCCTTCATGAACCTGTTCCACGGCGCGCTGTCGGACAGCTTCGGCCGCCGGCCGGTGGTGCTGTGGGGTATCGCCGTGTTCACGATCGCGTCGATCGGCTGCGCGCTGTCGCAGACCATCGGCCAGCTGGTGTTCTTCCGCGGTCTGCAGGGGCTGTCGACCGGCGCCGGCATCGTGGTGTCGCGCGCGGTGATCCGCGACATGTTCCCGCCGGCGCAGGCCCAGAAGGTCATGAGCCAGGTGACCATCTACTTCGGCGTCGCGCCGGCCGTGGCGCCCATCATCGGCGGCTGGCTGTTCGTGCACCTGGACTGGCACTCGATCTTCTGGTTCCTCACGGCAGTGGGCGTGCTGCTGTGGGTGGCCAACTGGAAGCTGCTGCCGGAAACGCTGCACCTCGACCACCGCCAGCCCTTCAACGCGCGCAACCTGATGCAGGGCTACTGGTCACTGGTCTCCAGCCCGCGCTTCCTGCTGCTGGCGCTGGCCAGCGGCGTGCCCTTCAACGGCATGTTCCTGTACGTGCTGGCGGCGCCGGAGTTCCTGGGCACGCACCTGCGGCTCGCGCCCACCGAGTTCTTCTGGTTCTTCGTGCTCACCATCACCGGCATCATGGGCGGCGCCTGGTTCAGCGGGCGGCTGGCCGGGCGCATCCCGCCCAAGCAGCAGATCCGGCATGGCTTCGTGATCATGCTGGCGATCTCGCTGCTGAACGTGGCGGCCAACCTGCTGTTCCCGGCCCAGGCCTGGTGGGCCCTCCTGCCGATCGCGCTGTTCGCCTTCGGCTGGTCGCTGATGGTGCCGGTGGTGACCCTGCTGGTGCTGGACCTCAATCCGGACCGGCGCGGCCTGGCCTCCTCGCTGCAGGCCGTGATCGGCTCCACCGCCAACGGCATCGTGGCGGGCGTGATCGCGCCGCTGGTGATGCACTCCACCGCCTGGCTGGCGGTCGCCTCGCTGCTGATGATGAGCGTGGGGCTGTTCGCCTGGCTGTACGTGCACAGTCGCTGGCCGGAGATCGGCCGGCACGTGGTCGCGCACGCCTGACGGCGCTGCCCGCGCGGCCGCGGCGCAACGCGGTCCAACGAACGTACTCATGGCGCACGGGCGCCGCATCCAACGAACGTATTCATTGCGTGCGCACCGTGCCGCCTACGTGACATGCAGGGGGCGTCGAGTGCTGGTGTTTTCCCTCCTGTGTTCCGCACTGCAGAACTGCGGCCGCGAATCCGCGCGATGACGCAGGCAACATGGGTCCGAGAGGCGCGGCGCACCTGCCGTCCGCCCCGCACGAAAGACCCATGGACCTCTTCCTGCAACAAGTCCTGAACGGCCTCACGCTGGGCGGCATCTACAGCCTGGTGGCGCTGGGCCTGACCCTGGTGTACGGCATCCTGCACGTGCCCAACTTCGCACACGGGGCTCTGTACATGGCCGGCGCGTTCGTGTCCTTCCACCTGATGTCGGCCTGGGGCTTCAACTACTGGCTGGCGATGGGCGGCTCCGCGCTCGCGGTCGCGCTGCTGGCCACGCTGGCCGAGCGGCTGGTGTTCCACCCGCTGCGCAACGCCTCGGGGCTGCACCCGATGATCGCGGCCATCGGCGTGCTGCTGTTCCTGGAAGCGGCGGCGCAGGCGATCTGGGGCGCCGACTTCCACCGCATGCAGACGCCCTACACCGGCATCGTCGAACTGGGCGGCGTGACCGCGCCGGTGCAGCGGCTGATGATCGTGGGCGCCGCCTTCGGCCTGGTGGTGGCGCTGCACCTGTTCCTGACGCGCACCGTGACCGGCTCGACCATCATCGCGATGGCGCAGAACCGCGACGGCGCCTCGCTGGTCGGCATCGACGCCAACCGCGTGTCCATGCTCACCTTCGCCATCTCGGGCGTGCTGGCCGCGGTGGCCGCAACGCTGTATGCGCCGATCAACCTGGTCTACCCGGCGATGGGCCACCTGGTGATCACCAAGGCCTTCGTGATCATCATCCTGGGCGGCATGGGCAGCGTGCCCGGCGCCATCGCCGGCGGCCTGATCATCGGCTTCGCCGAGAGCTTCGGCGCCTTCTACATCTCCACCGACTACAAGGACATCATCGCCTTCGCGCTGCTGGTGGCGATCCTCTCGCTGCGCCCGCAAGGCCTGTTCAAGGGAGCGCACGGATGAAGTACCTCACCGGCAAGCCGGGCTGGATGCTGCTGCTGGCGCTGGGGCTGGCCTTCCCCTTCCTGGCGAAGAACGACTACCACCTGACGGTGATGTCCACCGCCTACATCTTCGCGATCGCGACGCTGGGGCTGAACCTGATCACCGGCTACACCGGCCAGTACAACCTGGCGCACAGCGGCTTCATGGCGGTGGGGGCGTACACGGTGGGCATCCTCACCGTGGACCACCAGGTGCCGTTCTGGATCGCCTTCGCGCTGTCCGGCTTCACGGCCGCCGCGCTCGGCTTCTTCGTCGGGCTGGTGTCGCTGCGGCTGAAGGGCCACTACTTCTCGATCTTCACCCTGTGCGTGGGCTACATCATGTACCTGGTGATCGAGAAGTGGGAGAGCCTCACCCACGGCACGGTGGGCATCATCGGCATCCCCGCTCCGAGCGCGATCGGGCCGATCGCCTTCGACACGCCCCGCTCGCTGTACTACCTGGTGTTCTTCTTCCTGGTGCTGGCCGTGTTCGTCATGGGCCGCATCGCCAACTCGCTGCTCGGGCGCACCTTCATGGCGATCCGCAACGGCGAGGCGCTGGCCGAGGCGCTGGGCATGCCGCTGATGCGCAACAAGCTGCTCGCCTTCATGCTGTCGGTGTTCTACGCCGGGCTGGCCGGCGGGCTGTATGCCGGCTTCGTGCGCTTCCTTGGCCCCGGCGTGGCCGGCGTGGAACACAGCTTCGACATGACCATGTACATGCTGGTGGGCGGCCTGGGCACCCTGCTCGGCCCGCTGCTCGGCGCACTGGCCGTGCCCTGGCTCACCCAGTACCTGCAGTTCCTGCAGGAGTTCCGCTTCATCGTGTTCGGGCCGCTGCTGGTCGCGCTGGTGATCTTCCTGCCGCACGGCATCGTCGGCACCTGGCTGGGCTGGCGCGCACGGCGGGCTGCCGCCGCGGGTCCGGCGCCCGCACCGGCGGCTCGCAGCGCCGCCGCCGAAACCACGCCGACGGACGCGCAGCCGGGAGCCAGCCGTGCTTGAGATCCTCAACGTCAGCAAGCGATTCGGCGGCCTCACCGCCGTCCACGACGTCTCCACCACGGTGGAACGCGGCAAGGTCAACGCCATCATCGGACCCAACGGCGCCGGCAAGACCACCTTCTTCAACCTGGTGAGCGGCACGCTGCCACCGAGCTCCGGCTCCATCGTGTTCGAGGGCCGCGACCTCGCGGGGCTGCGCGCCGACCAGGTCGCGCAGCTCGGGATCTCGCGCACCTTCCAGGCCACCACCCTGTTCGACATGGCCACGGTGCTGGACAACCTGATCGTGGGCCACCGACTGCGCACGAAGTCGGGGCTGGTTGACGTGCTGTTCAACTCGCGCCGGCTGCGCGAGGAGGAGCGCGCCTGCCGCGAGAAGGCGCGCGCCGCCCTGGACTTCGTCGGCCTGTCGCACGTCGCCAACCGGCTGGCCGGCGACATCTCGCAGGAGGAGCGCAAGCGCGTCGCCTTCGCGCTGGCGCTGTCCACCGATCCCACGCTGGTGCTGCTGGACGAACCCGCCGGCGGCGTCAACCCGGAGGAGACCGCGGGCCTGGCCGACCTGATCCGCAAGTTCGTGCGGCACGGCATCACGGTCTGCCTGATCGAACACAAGATGGACATGATCATGAGCCTGGCCGACAAGATCATGGTGCTGAACTACGGCGAGAAGATCGCCGAGGGCACCCCCGCCGAGATCCGCAGCAACCCGGCCGTCATCGACGCCTACCTGGGCAGCGAGCATGCTGGCGCTTGAGAACGTCTCGCAGCATTACGGCAGCTTCCGCGCCCTGGACGGCATCAGCCTGCAGGCGAAGGAAGGCGAGCTGGTGGTCCTGCTGGGGGCCAACGGCGCCGGCAAGAGCACGATCTTCCTCACGGCCAGCGGCCTGCTGAAGGCCAGCGGCGGCTCCATCCGCTTCCGCCACCACGAACTCGCGGGCATGAAGCCGTCCGAGGTGGTCGAGCGCGGCGTGGTGCTGTGCCCCGAGGGCCGCAAGCTGTTCCCGCAGATGTCGGTGCTCAAGAACCTGATGCTGGGCGCCTACGTGCACCGCCGCGACAAGGCCGGCAACCAGAAGCGCCTGGACGAGGTGTTCGAGCTGTTCCCCATCCTGGCCGAGCGCCGCGAGCAGGCGGCCGGCTCGCTCTCGGGCGGGCAGCAGCAGATGGTGGCCATCGGCCGCGCCCTCATGAGCCGGCCGCAGGCGCTGCTGCTGGACGAGCCCTCGCTGGGCCTGGCGCCGCTGGTGGTCAAGCAGGTGTTCGAGGTGATCCAGCGGATCAACAAGGCCGGCACCACCGTGCTGCTGGCCGAGCAGAACGCCTATGCCGCGCTGAAGATCGCCCACCGCGCCTACGTGATCGAGGGCGGCCGCATCGTCATGGAAGGCGATCGCGACAGCCTGATGGGCAACGAATCCGTCCGCAAGGCCTACATCGGGGCCTGAGCACTTCCCCTTTCCCTTCGCCATCCAGGAGACAAAGCACCATGGCATTTCCCAAGCAACTGCAACGCATCGCCGCAGCCGTCGCCTTCGGCGCGCTGGCCGGCGCACCCGCCCTCGCCCAGGAGGTGGTGAAGATCGGCTACTCGGGGCCGCTGTCCGGCGGCGCCGCGCTGTACGGCAAGAACGTGCTGGACGGCATGCAGATGGCCGTCAACGAGATCAACGCGGCCGGCTTCGAGGTGGGCGGCAAGAAGTACAAGCTGGAGATCGTCGCGCTGGACGACAAGTACAACCCCAGCGAGACCGCCATCAACGCCCAGCGCCTGGTGCAGGAGCACAAGACGCCGGCGATCCTGACCCCGCACTCGGGCGGCACCTTCGCGCTGCAGACCAACAACGAGCAGCAGAAGTACCTGCTGCTGTCCTACACCAGCGTGCCGCAGGTCACCGCCCGCGGCAACAAGATGACGCTGCGCATCCCGCCGGAGTTCACCACCTACATCCAGCCCTTCATCAAGCATGCGATGGGCAAGTACGGCAAGAACCTGGCGATCGCCGCAGCCGACCACGACTACGCCAAGGCCTGGATGGCCGCCTTCAAGCCGGCCTGGGAAGCCGCGGGCGGCAAGATCGTGGCCGAGAACCCGATGAGCTACAACAAGTCGACCGACTTCTACAGCGGCGTCAGCCGCGTGGCGGCGGCCAAGCCGGACGTGATGTTCATCGGCGGCGCCTCCGAGCCGACCGCGCTGGTGGCCAAGCAGGCGCGCGAACTGGGCTTCAAGGGCGGCTTCGTGATCATCGACCAGGCCAAGATGGACGAGATGGCCAAGGTGATGGGCGGCTACCAGGCCCTGGAAGGCTCGATCGGCGTGCTGCCGGTGGTGGACGACTCCGCCCCCGACACCCGCGCCTTCGTGCAGCGCTTCCAGAAGGCCTACCCGGGCCGCAACCCGAGCTCGGAGGTGTCGCTCAACTACACCACGGTGCACGCGACCGCGATGGCCATGAAGCTGGCCGGCACCGTGACCGACGCCGTGGCGATCCGCGCCAACCTCGACAAGGCCATGAAGCAGCTGCCGGCGTCGGTGAACCCGCACGGGCTGGACGGCGTGGACGAGCGCGGCGGCTCGCTGGCCGACACCCGCGTCGCGGTGGTGGAAGGCGGCAAGGTCAAGGAACGCGCGCTCAGTTCCTTCAAGTAAGCCGGCCGGCTTGCAGCGAAAAGGGCGTGCCGCGGCACGCCCTTTTCGTTGGGAAGCGCCTTCAGGCGGACCAGCGGGCCCGGCCGTTCGGCAGCGTGAGCGCATCCTCGATGCGGGCCACCATCGCGATCAGGCGCGGGCGCACCTCGGCCAGCAGCTGGCGCGGGGACAGCCGGGCCGCGGGGCCACCGCAGCTGATCGCCATCGGCGGCAGGCCGTCGCCCGGGCGCACGGCGCAGGCGATGCCGTTGATGTGGGACTGCCATTCGCCGAAGGAGCAGGTCACGCCCAGCGTGCGGTGCTCGTGCAGCGAGCGCTCGATGCCGCGCTTCGTCTCCGGCCAGGCCGCCGCATCGCGCCGGCGGACCCGCTCCAGGAATTCCTCCCGCTCGTGGCCGTCGATGGCCGACAGCCAGGCACGGCCCATCGCCGTGGTCGCCACCGGGATGCGGGCGCCCACGTCCAGCACGACCGCGGGCGGACGCGGGCTGCGGCAGGACTCGATGTAGATCATGGACAGGCGGTCGCGCGCGCCCAGCGCCACTTCCACCTTGCACTGCGCGGCCAGTTCCTCCATCCACGGCCGCGCAACCTGCCGCACGTCCAGCTTCGACAGCATGGCGCTGCCCAGCGACAGGGTCGCGGTGCCCAGGCGGAACTTGCCGCTCTCGCCGATCTGGATCAGGTAGCCCAGGCGCGTCAGCGTGGCGGTCAGCCGCGAGACGGTGGACTTGGGCAGCTGGCAGCGCACGGCGAGCTCCTGGTTGCCCAGGACGGAGCCGGTGCGGAAACAGGCCAGCACCTCGAGGCCGCGGGCCAGCGCGGTCACGAAGTGCCGGTCTTCGACGGGTCTCGAGGCGCGCGGGGGCGCAGCGGAAGCGGGATCGCGGCGTGCGGCCATGGCCGCGATTGTGTCAGCGCCGGCCCATGCGGCGCTCAGCGCGCCGGCTTGTACGCGCGCTTCTTCGCATCGCGCGGCACGAACACCTTGCCGCCGTTGCCGGGCTTGGCGAACGAGCGCGGCGCCGGCTTCTCCCAGGGCGAGGCCTCGCGCTCGCGGCGGTCGCCGCCGAAATCGCCGAAGCCGGCCTTGCGGCCGTATTCGCCACCGGGGCTGCGGCGGGCGCCATGGCCGCCACGCGGACCGGGTGCGCCGCCGCGCGGCGCGGAGGCGCCGTTGCGACCGCGGCCGCCGAAGCCCGGTTGCGGCGCGCGCGGCGGCCGCTGCTGCGGCTCCAGCCCCGCCACCACCTCGGCCTTGAACGGCTGCTTGGTGAACGCCTCGATGTCGAAGATGCGGAACCGGTCGCGGTATTCGGCGAAGGTCACCGCCAGGCCGTCGCGCCCGGCGCGGCCGGTGCGGCCGATGCGGTGCGTGTAGTCCTCGCTCTTCATCGGCAGGCCGAAGTTGAACACGTGCGTGATCGTCGGCACGTCGATGCCGCGCGCCGCCACGTCGGTGGCCACCAGGATCTGCACCTGGCCGTTGCGCAGCGCGCCCAGCCGGCGGTTGCGCAGGCCCTGGCTCAGGGCCCCGTGCAGCGCCACGGCGGCGAAGCCGGCCTGCTGCAGGTCGCCGGCGAGCGCGTCGCACTCGACCTGGGTCGAGGCGAACACGATGGCCTGGTCGATGGACGCATCGCGCAGCCAGTGGTCCAGCAGCGCGCGCTTGTGCTGCGGGTGGTCGGCCCAGAACAGCACCTGCCGGATGTTGGCGTGGCGCTCCTGCGGCGTGTCGATCTGGATCTTCTGCGGCTGGCGCATCACGCGCGCGGCCAGCTGCTGGATGCGCGGCGCGAAGGTGGCGCTGAACATCATGGTCTGCTGCCGCTGCGCCGTCAGCTGCTGGATCTCCGCCAGGTCGTCGGCGAAGCCCAGGTCCAGCATGCGGTCGGCCTCGTCCACCACCAGGAAGCGCACCTGCTCGAGCTGGATCTGTCCCGAGCGCTGCAGGTCCAGCAGGCGGCCGGGGGTGGCGACCACCAGGTTGGCGTTCTGCAGGCGGGCGATCTGCAGCTGGTAGGGCATGCCGCCCACCACGTTGGCGATGCGCAGGCCCTTGCAGTGCTTCACCAGGTCGATGGCGTCGTGCGCCACCTGCTGCGCCAGCTCTCGCGTCGGGCACAGCACCAGCGCGCCGGGCACCGCCGGCTTGAAGTTGCGCGGGTCGGCCGGATTGCGGCGGCGGCGCTTGGGCGGCGCCTCGCCGCGGGCGGCGGCCTCCTCGGCCTGGCGCTTTTCCTCGGCGCGCTCACGCTCCAGGGTCTCGCGCTGCATCTGCAGCAGCGTGTGCAGCACCGGCAGCAGGAAGGCCGCGGTCTTGCCGCTGCCGGTCTGGCTGGACACCATCAGGTCGATGAAGGCGTCGCCACCTTCCTGGCCGGTGGGCAGCGCCCGCGGGATCACTTCTTCCTGCACCGCGGTGGGCTGCGAGAAGCCGAGGTCCTCCACGGCGGCGATCAGCTCGGGCTCCAGGCCCAGGCGGGTGAAGCCGTTCGGCAGCGCGGCCGTGGCGGTGGTGTCTTCGAAGGAGGTGTGCGCGGGCGCGAAGTCGCCCTGCACGTCGAACGTGTCGGTCATGGAACTTTCATGCGGCGAGTCGGATTCCTTGGGGGTCTGATCACAAAATTGCGAAGCAATTTCTCTGACCCCCACCGATCAGAACGCCGTCGTCAATGGTCAAGGGAACATGCAACCATCAACGACGTCCGGCGCGTGGCGCCGGTGGCCCATCGGGGGCCTGTGCATGAAGGTCGGATGCGGGAATTGCGGCACGGTGTGCGCCGCGAAGACCGTGATTGTCCCACAAGCGCGCCGCGCGTGCTGGGGAGCGGCTTCTATTCCCCGAGCCGGATGAAGTGCTGCCGGTAGTGCGCGAGTTCGTCGATCGACTCGTGCACGTCGGCCAGCGCCGTGTGCGCCTGCCGCTTCTTGAAGTTGTTGTAGATCTCGGGCCGCCAGCGGCGCGCCAGTTCCTTGAGCGTGCTGACGTCGAGGTTGCGGTAGTGGAACCAGGCCTCCAGCCGCGGCATGTACTTGACGAGGAAGCGCCGGTCCTGGCCGATGGTGTTGCCGCACATCGGCGAGACCCCCTTGTCCACGTACTGTCCGATGAAGTCCAGCACGGCCTGCTCGGCGATCGCCTCGGAGATGACCGAGGCCTTCACCCGGTCGGTCAGCCCGCTGCGCCCGTGCGTGGTCTTGTTCCAGTTGTCCATCCGGTCGAGCTGCTCGTCGGTCTGGTGGATGGCGAACACCGGCCCTTCCACGCGCGGCTCCAGCAGGGGGCCGGTGACCACCACGGCGATCTCGATGATGCGGTCGACTTCCGGGTCCAGCCCCGTCATCTCGCAGTCGAGCCACACCAGGTTCTGGTCGTTTTTCTGCAGGGCCGCGACTTCGGCGGCGGGAGCGATGTCGGTCATCGCCCGATTGTCACCGCAGCGGACGACCGGCGGATTCCCTACACTCGCCGCGATGAGCGCGTCGTATCTCTGGACCCTGGCCTTCGCCCTCGCCCTGCTGGCGGGGCTGGGCGTGAAATTCTGGCTCGCCACCCGCCAGATCCGGCACGTGGCGCGCCACCGCGCCGAAGTGCCCGCCGATTTCGCCGGCACGGTCCCGCTGGCCGCCCACCAGAAGGCGGCCGACTACACCCTGGCCAAGGCGCGCGTCGGCCTGCTGGAGATGGCGTTCGGCGCCGCCGTGCTGCTGGGCTGGACCCTGCTGGGCGGGCTGCACGCCCTCAACCAGGCCCTGCTCGCCGCGCTGGGTCCGGGCATGGCGCAACAGCTCGCGCTGCTGGCTGGCTTCGTCCTGATTGGCGGCCTGCTGGAGCTGCCCTTCTCCCTGTACGGCACCTTCGTGGTGGAGGAGCGCTTCGGCTTCAACAAGATGACCTGGAAGCTGTGGATCGCCGACCTGGCCAAGGGGCTGGTACTGGCCGTGGTGATCGGCGGACCGATCGCCTGGCTGATCCTGTGGCTGATGGGCGCGGCCGGGCCGCTGTGGTGGGTCTGGGCCTGGGCCGTGTGGATGGGCGTGAACCTGCTCGCGATGGTGGTCTACCCACTCTTCATCGCGCCCTGGTTCAACAAGTTCAAGCCGCTGGAGGACGAGGAACTGAAGTCGCGCGTCACCGCGCTGATGCAGCGCTGCGGCTTCCGCGCCAAGGGCCTGTTCGTCATGGACGGCAGCCGGCGCAGCGCCCACGCCAACGCCTACTTCACCGGCTTCGGCGCCGCCAAGCGGGTGGTCTTCTTCGACACGCTGCTGTCGCGACTCTCGGCCGACGAGGTGGACGCCGTGCTGGCCCACGAGCTGGGGCATTTCCGGCACAAGCACCTGCTGAAGATGATCGTCCTGCTGTTCGCCTTCAGCGCGATCGGCTTCTGGCTGCTGGGGCTGCTGTCGCGCCAGCCCTGGTTCTACACGGGGCTGGGCGTGGCCCCCAACCTGGAAGGGCCGAACGACGCGCTGGCGCTGGTGCTGTTCCTGCTCGTGGTGCCGCTGTTCACCTTCTTCATCTCGCCGCTGATGGCGCAGCTGTCGCGCCGCAACGAATTCCAAGCCGACGCCTTCGCCGTGGCGCAGACCGGCTCGCGCGACCTGCGCAACGCCCTGCTCAAGCTGTACGAGGACAACGCCTCGACGCTCACGCCCGATCCCCTGTACGTCAGGTTCTACTACTCGCACCCGCCGGCCTCGGAACGGCTGGCGAGGATGGCCGCCGCCGGAGGTGCACCATGAGCTCCATGCTGAAGACGAAGGACTGGGCGGGCGTCACGCGCCGTGCACTCACGCCGACCGAGATCGTGACCCGCCTGGCCGCCCTGCCCGGCTGGCAGCTCACCGGCGACGGCCCCGATGTCGCGATCGAGAAGACCTTCACCTTCGCCAACTGGTACGAGACGATCTCGTTCGTGAACGCCGTGGCCTTCGTCGCCAACACGCAGGACCACCACCCGGACCTGTCGGTGCACTACAGCCGCTGCGTGGTGCGCTTCAACACCCACGACGTCAAGGGCCTGTCGACCTCGGACTTCGAGTGCGCCGCCCTGGTGGACGGGCTGCTGGCCTGATGGACGGCGCCCTTGGCTGAGCGCGAGGGCCTGTCGCCCGGCCTGGTGGTGGCCGGCTTCGGCCGCCACGTGCTGGTGGAGTCCCCCGACGGCAGCCGGCGCATCTGCCATCCGCGCGGCAAGAAGACCCAGGCCGTGGTCGGCGACCGGGTGCAGTGGCTGCCCGCGCACGACGAAGGCAGCATCGAGCAGGTCGAGCCGCGCCGCAACCTGTTCTACCGGCAGGACGAGATCCGCACCAAGTCCTTTGCCGCCAACCTCGACCAGGTGCTGGTGCTGATCGCCGCCGAGCCGGAGTTCTCCGAGCAGCAACTGGCCCGCGCGCTGATCGCGGCCGAGGCCGAGCGCATCACGCCGCTGGTGGCCCTGAACAAGAGCGACCTGGTCGAGCCCTTCGAGCGCGCCTGGAACCGGCTGCTGCCCTACCAGCAGATGGGCTACGGGGTGCTGCCGCTGTCGCTGCGGCTGTCAGGCGAGGTGGACCGGCAGCACCTGATGGCGCACCTGCAGGGCAAGACCACGCTGGTGCTCGGGCCCTCGGGTGCCGGCAAGAGCACGCTGATCAACCTGCTGGTGCCGGGCGCCGCCGCGCAGACCGGCGAGATCTCGCGCGCGCTGAGTTCGGGTCGGCACACCACCACCAGCACCACCTGGTACTGGGTGGACGCGGAGCGCAGCACGGCGCTGATCGACTCGCCCGGCTTCCAGGAATTCGGCCTGCACCACATCGAGCCAGCCCAACTGGCCGGGCTGATGCGCGACCTCAAGCCGCACATCGGCCACTGCCGCTTCTACAACTGCACCCACCGGCACGAGCCGGGCTGCGCCGTGATTTCAGCGGTCGCGCACGCGGAGGCGGAGCATCCGGTGACGGCGAACCGGTACCGGATCTATTGCGATCTCTTTGACGAGCTGAGTGCGCCGCAGCGGTACTGAGGCCTGGCCCGGAGGGCAGCGCCGCCGCCCTCCTCTTCGCCATCACCCGAGCAAGTTCGCCAGCGTCAGGAGCGCCAGCAGCACCATCCACAGCACCACCGAGCGCCAGACCAGGCCGACGACGCTGCGCAGGTGGGCCGGTTCGGCCTCGCGGCCGGGCGTGCTTTCGCCGCCGGGGGTGTCCGGAGCACCGGAGGCCGCCACGCTGAAGGCCTGCGAGCTGTTCGGCGCGAAGGCCGAGCGCAGGGCCTCGCCGCCCAGGCGCACGTTCACCGCGCCGGAGGTGGCGGCCAGCACCACGCCGTCGTTGTCGTCGGGGAAGCGCTGCGCGTGGTGGCGCCAGCAGTCGATCGCCTCCTCGAAGCTGCCGACCACGGCAAAGGCCAGCGCCGTCATGCGCGCGGGCAGCCAGTCGATGGACGACCAGGCGCGAGTGGCGGCGGATTGCAGCGCCTCGCTGGCGGGGTGGGTCTGCATGCGGCTGCGGTGGCGCCAGTAGCGGGTCACGAACTCGCTCATGCGGTAGAACACCGCGCCCGCCGGCCCCAGGCCGAAGGCCGCCAGCACCGAGAACCAGGCCAGCACGCCGAACACGTGGCGGTGCGCGGCCAGCACCGAGTACTCGATCACGTGGCGCACGATCTCGCGCCGCGGCAGTTCGGCTGCATCGACCTGCTGCCAGTGGGCGAGCAGGTCGCGCGCACGCTCCTCATCGCCGGCGTCGAGCGCGTCGCGGATCGCGGTGAAGTGGTGGCTGAACTGACGGAAGCCCAGCGTCACGTACAGCACCGCCACGCTCCAGACCATGGCGGCCGGCCAGCCTACCCCCACCATCAGCGCCCAGTGGATGCCCAGCGCGCCCAGCGAGGGCAGCACCACGGCCACCGCCCAGGTGATCCACCCGTGGTGGGTCTTGCCGGCGTCGAAGTTGCGGCTGGCCCAGCGCGCCCACCCCCGCAAGCCCGCGTGGATCGGGTTGTGCCGCGCCAGCGGCCGCACCTGTTCGAGCAGCAGGGCGAACAGGATGGCGAAGAAGGACATGGGCGGGGATGATACTGACCCGTCGGTCGAGCGGGAGCAAGCCCGACCAGGGTGCCGGGAGCCGTGGATGGCCGCCGCAGCGCGCCCGCGAATGCGGGGCGGGAACGACGGATCAGGCCGACAGGAAGCGGTAGAAGTTGCGCAGCATCGCCGCCGTGGCGCCCCAGATGAAGCGTTCCTCGGCGCCGTCCATGTAGGGCATGGAGAACCACTCGCGCTGCACGCCCATGAACTCGAAGACGTGGCGCCGGTGGTGCGAGGGATCCATCAGGAAGCGCAGCGGCACCTCGAAGGCATTGGCCACCTCGTGGGGGTTGAGCCGCAGCGGCGCATCGGGCTGCACCAGCCCCACGACCGGCGTGACGATGAAGCGGGTGCCGGTGGTGAAGGTCGGCATGCTGCCCAGCACCTCGACCCGGCCGGCGTCCAGCCCGATCTCCTCCTCGGCCTCGCGAAGCGCCGTGTGCGCCTCGTCGGCATCGGTGTCGTCGCGCTTGCCGCCGGGAAAGGCCACCTGGCCCGAGTGCGTCTTCAGGTGGGTGGCCCGCTCGGTCAGCAGCACCGTGGGCTCGTCGCGCATGACGATGGGCACCAGCACCGAGGCCAACGCCGGCTGGCGGTCGGTGAAGCGCCGCTCGGCCCAGATCTCCGGCTCCCAGGGCGGCGCGGTCCGGAAGCGCTGGCGGATCGCGCCCGGCACCAGCGCTTCGCGCGCCACCGCGGGCAGGTGGGCGTCGATGCCGGCCACCGGCACCTTGCGCGGGTCGAAGTCGGGCTGCTTCGACAGCGGCGGCAGGTCGGCCGGCAAGGGTGGGATCGGATCGATGGGCATGGTGGGTCGGGAACGAAAAACCGCCGCAACCCTGCACGGGCGGCGGCGGCTCCAGGCGGCGGATTGCCGTTTACTCGGTGGCGGCAGCCGCCTTGTCCTTGTTGGCGTAGACCAGCTTTTCCTTGATGCGGGCCGACTTGCCGCTGCGCTCGCGCAGGTAGTACAGCTTGGCGCGGCGCACGTCGCCGCGGCGCTTGACCTCGACGCCGGCGATCAGCGGGCTGTAGGTCTGGAAGGTGCGCTCCACGCCTTCGCCGCTGGAGATCTTGCGCACGGTGAAGGCGCTGTTCAGGCCGCGGTTGCGCTTGGCGATGACCACGCCTTCGTAGGCCTGCAGGCGCTTGCGGTTGCCTTCGACGACCTTGACGCTGACGATCACGGTGTCGCCGGGCGCGAAGTCGGGGATGTTCTTGCCCAGGCGGGCGATTTCCTCTTGCTCGAGGGTCTGGATCAGGTTCATGGTGGTTCCTTCGATCGTGCCCGCGCTGCGCAAAAGGCCCCGCGTCAACCGCCTTCGAAAGGCGGGCCCGGGGCGGCCGGGCAGAGGATCGGAAAGCCGATGATTATAGCCCGTCGGCGCCGGCCGGCCCCAGGGAGGCCAGGAAGGCCTCGTCCCGGGCGTCCAGCCGGCCGGCCGCGCGGGCCGCGGCCAGCAGGTCGGGGCGCAGGCGGGCCGTGGCCTCCAGCCGGCGCTGGCGCCGCCACTGCTCGATCTGCGCATGGTGGCCCGACAGCAGCTCGCCCGGCACGCGCCGCCCTTCCCAGTCTTCCGGCCGGGTGTAGTGGGGGCAGTCCAGCAGGCCGTCGATGGCGGGGTTGAAGCTGTCGGCCTCGTGGCTGCCGGCCTCGTTCAGCACGCCCGGCTGCAGGCGCGCCACCGCATCCAGCAGCGCCATGGCGGCGATCTCGCCGCCCGAGAGCACGAAGTCGCCCAGGCTCAGCTGCACGTCGACGTAGGCGTCGATGAAGCGCTGGTCGATGCCCTCGTATCGGCCGCACAGCAGGATCGCGCCCTCGCCCGCCGACCACTGCGCGACCTGGCCGTGGTCGAGCCGGCGCCCGGTCGGCGAGAACAGCACCAGCGGCGCGGCATCGCCGCGGTCGGTGCGCACCGCGGCCAGGCAGCGCGCCAGCGGCGCCGCCATCATCACCATGCCGGGGCCGCCGCCGAACGGGCGATCGTCCACGCGCCGGTAGTTGCCTTCGGCGAAGTCGCGCGGATTCCACAGCCGCACGTCGACCTGCTTCGATTCGAAGGCGCGCCGGGTGACGCCGCTGTCGAGGAAGGGGCCGAACAGCTCGGGGAACAGCGTGAGGACGTCGAAGCGCATGGCCTGCGCCTCAGTAGTCGGGCTGCCAGTCGACGGTGATGCGCCGGCCGGCGATGTCCACCTGGTCCACGTAGGCCGACACGAAGGGGATCATGCGTTCGGCCGGCTTGTCGCCGTCCTGGTAGCCGATCACCAGCACCGTCTGCGGCCCGGTGGACAGCAGGTCGCGCACGGTGCCCAGCTCGACCCCCTCGCGGTTGACGACGGCCAGCCCGATCAGGTCGACCCAGTAGTACTCGTCGTCGGCGGGCGTCGGGAAGCTGGATCGCGGAACGAAGATGCGGGCGCCCTTGAGCGCCTCGGCGGCGTCGCGGTCGTCGACCTCGAGCGCCTTGGCGACCACGCTGTCGGAATGCTCCTTGGCCTCTCGCACGCGCAGCAGCACCGTGCCGGCGAATGCCGGCTTGACCGCCTTCTCGGGCGGCTGCAGGTACCAGCGGCGGGAAGAAAAAAGCGCTTCCGGGGAAGCGCTGTGGGGCTGGACCTTGAACCAGCCCTTGATGCCCCAGGCGTCGTGGATGCGCCCGACTTCGACCGCATCGGCCGGCAGCTCGGCCGGCTCCAGCCCGGGGGCCATGGGAGGCGTCAGGCCGCGGCGGGAGCGGCGGCCGGCGTGGCCTTGGCGCCCTGCTTGATCAGGCGCTCGACGGTGGGCGAAGCCTGGGCACCGACGCTGCGCCAGTAGGTCAGGCGGTCCTGGGCGATGCGCAGGGTTTCCTCGCCGCCCTTGGCGGTCGGGTTGTAGAAGCCCAGGCGCTCGATGAAGCTGCCGTCGCGGCGCACGCGCTTGTCGGCGACCACGATGTTGAAGAACGGACGGCCCTTGGAACCGCCGCGGGAGAGTCGGATGACGACCATGATTTATCCTTCGGGTGGAAAGCCGGCGCCCCCTTGCAGGGACCTGAAAGCCGGCTTCGACGAAATCCCCCAGCGTTGAGACACGCGACATGGCCACCCGGCCAGCGACACGCTGGAAAGCCCGCGATTATAGACTGCCCGCCCCGAATGCCCCTGATACGCCCGGCCACCGCCGACGACCTGCCCGCGATCGCCGCGATCTATGCCCACCACGTGCGGTTCGGCACCGGCACCTTCGAGACCACCCCGCCCACGAACGATGAGATGGCCGCCCGGCATGCCGACGTGCGGGCCAAGGGGCTGCCCTGGCTGGTGGCCGAGCAGGACGGCCAGGTGCGCGGCTACGCCTACTGCCAGTGGTTCAAGCCCCGTCCCGCCTACCGCTTCTCGGCCGAGGACTCCATCTACCTGCACCCGGATGCCGCCGGCCAGGGACTGGGCCGGCAGCTCCTGGCCGCCCTGGCCGACCAGGCCGAAGCGGCCGGCGTGCGCAAGCTCATCGCCGTGATCGGCGATTCGGCCAACGCGGCCTCGATCGGCGTGCACCGCGCGCTCGGGTTCACGCCGGTCGGCACCATCGCCGCCTGCGGCTGGAAGTTCGACCGCTGGCTGGACATCGTGCTGATGGAAAAGGTGCTGGGCGCCGGCAGCAGCACCCCGCCGGAGGCGGCATGAAGAGCAAGACCCTCGCGGCGTGGCTGGCCTTCGTGGGCGGCCCGGTCGGCCTGCACCGCTTCTACCTGCACGGCCTGGGCGACTGGCTGGCCTGGCTGCTGCCCCTGCCCACGCTGGCCGGCGCCTACGGCGTGCTGCGGATGTGGTCGCTGGGCCAGAACGACGGGCTCAGCTGGGTGCTGATCCCGATCGGCGGCATCACCTTCGCCGCCTGCTGCCTGACGGCCATCGTCTACGGGCTGATGACGCCGGAGCGCTGGAACGAGCGCTTCAACCCGCAGGCCGATCCGCAGGCCCCGGCTGGCCAGACGCGCTGGGCCACCATCTGGGCCATCGTCGCCTCCCTGATGATCGGCACCGGCGTGCTGATGGCCAGCATCGCGATCGGCTTCCAGGGGTACTTCCAGTACCAGGTGGAAGAGGGCCGGAAGATTTCGCAGTAGTTCCGACCGCAGGTCGAACCGTTCGCGCGGATGACTAGAAGACCTGGAGACTGATCCAGTACCCCACCGCCGCCATGAACGCGCTGGCGGGGATGGTGAAGATCCACGCCCACACGATGTTCCCCGCCACGCCCCAGCGCACCGCGCTGGCGCGCTGGGTGGCGCCGACGCCGACGATGGCGCCCGTGATGGTGTGGGTGGTGGACACGGGGATGCCCAGCGCGGTGGCCAGGAACAGCGTCATGGCGCCGCCGGTCTCGGCGCAGAAGCCGCCCACCGGCTTGAGCTTGGTGATCTTCTGGCCCATGGTCTTTACGATGCGCCAGCCGCCGAACATGGTGCCCAGGCCGATCGCCAGGTAGCAGCTGACGATGACCCACAGCGGCGGCGAGTCGGCACCCTTGGACACGTAGCCGGTGGCGATCAGCAGCAGCCAGATGATGCCGATGGTCTTCTGCGCGTCGTTGCCGCCGTGCCCCAGGCTGTAGGCACCGGCCGAGACCAGCTGCAGGCGCCGGAACCAGCGGTCGATGCGCGAGGGGCGCACGCGCCGGAAGGCGTGCGCCACCAGCACCATCATCAGCGAGCCGAACAGGAAGCCCAGCAGCGGCGAGACGAAGATGAACAGCACCGTCTTGCCGATGCCGCCGGCGATCAGCGAGCCGGCCCCGGTCTTGGCGATGACCGCGCCCACGATGCCGCCGATCAACGCGTGCGAGCTGCTGCTGGGGATGCCGTAGTACCAGGTGATGATGTTCCAGAGGATGGCGCCCAGCAGCGCGCCGAAGACGACGTGGGTGTCCACCACGCCGGGCTCGACGATGCCCTTGCCCACCGTGGCGGCCACGCTCAGGTGGAACACGCCGATCGCGACGACGTTGAAGAAGGCCGCGAACAGCACCGCCTGGGTGGGGCGCAGCACGCCGGTGGACACGACGGTGGCGATGGAGTTCGCCGCGTCGTGGAAGCCGTTCATGAAGTCGAACGCCAGCGCCAGCGCGACCAGCATGATCACCACCCAGAGGGCGGCCTGCATCGGTTCCATGCGAAGTGCCCCGCGGTCAGGAGTTCTCGAGGACGATGCCCTCGATCACGTTGGCCACGTCCTCGCACTTGTCGGTGATGGTCTCCAGCAGCTCGTAGATGGCCTTGAGCTTGAGCACCTCGCGCACGTCCGGCTCGTCGCGGAACAGCTTGGTCATCGCCGCGCGCATCACGCGGTCGGCGTCGGACTCGAGCCGGTCGATCTCCTCGCAGGTCTTGAGGGCGGCCTCGGCGGTGGACGCGTCGGCCAGGCCGCCGATCATGGAAACCGCCTCGCGCAGGCGTTCGACGCACTTGACCGCCAGGTCGGCCAGCCGCGCGATCTCCTCGTTCACGCGCCGCAGGTCGTACAGCGACATGGTCTCGGCCGTGTCCTGGAACAGGTCGGCCACGTCGTCCATGGTGTTGATCAGCCGGTGGATCTGGTCGCGGTCGATCGGCGTGATGAAGGTCTTGTGGATGAGACGGTTGACCTCGTGGGTGACGCGGTCGGCCGAGCGCTCCGCGTTGTCGACCTCGAGCGTGTAGCGCTCGCGCAGGTTCAGGTCGTCGTAGTTGGCCACCAGGTGCGAGAAAGCATGCGCCGCCTCGACGACGCGTCCCGCGTGCTGGTTGAACATCTCGTAGAAGTTGCCCTCGCGGGGCAGGAGCTTGCCGAACAGCATCGGTGTTGGCCTTCGAGCATTTCTTGTTGACAGGCGAGTGTAACGTCGCCCCTCTGCAGGGACTTCTTCGCTCAGCCGCTGCGGAACATGAAGTAGACCGCGCCGACCATGCACAGGGCGGCCCACAGGTAGTCGAGCTTGAGCGGTTCGCGCAGGTACAGCGCCGCGAACGGCACGAACACCGACAGCGTGATCACTTCCTGCAGGATCTTCAGCTGCGCCACCGAGAAGCCGGCGTTGCGGTAGCCGATGCGGTTGGCCGGCACCTGCAGCAGGTACTCGGCCAGCGCGATGCCCCAGCTGACCAGCGCCGCCACGTACCAGGGACTGGTCGCCAGGTTGCGCAGGTGCCCGTACCAGGCCATCGTCATGAAGACGTTGGAGGCGACGAGCAGCACAATCGCCTGCGTCGAAAACGGAAGGACGGCCAGCGCGTTCATGACGGAATTATCCCGCGGCACCGATGGGCTTACTGGGCGCATCGTGCACGCCGATGCCCACCTGGTCGTGGCCGACAAGCCCGCCGGCCTGCTGTGCGTGCCGGGGCGCGGCGAGGGCAAGCAGGACTGCCTGTCGGCCCGCGTGCAGGCCCGCTGGCCCGACGCCCTGATCGTGCACCGGCTGGACATGGCGACCTCCGGCCTGTGCGTGTTCGCGCGCGGGGCCGACGTGCAGCGCCGACTCGGCATGGCCTTCGCGGATCGCGCGGTGGACAAGCGCTACGAGGCGGTGGTCGCGGGCGAGCCGGCCGGTGAAGCCGGCCGGATCAACCTGCCGCTGCTCGTCGACTGGCCCAACCGGCCGCGGCAGAAGGTCGACCCCCAAGCCGGCAAGCCCAGCCTCACGCTCTGGCGCAAGCTGGGCCGCGGCCCACAGCCGGGCACGACGCGGCTGCAGCTGGAGCCGGTCACCGGCCGCTCGCACCAGCTGCGCGTGCACCTGGCCGCGATCGGCCATCCCATCCTGGGCGATGCGCTGTACGCGCCCGAAGCCGTGCAGGCGGCGTCGCCGCGGCTGCTGCTGCATGCCTGCGCGCTGCGGCTGAGGCATCCGGCCAGCGGCGATACGGTCGAGTGGAACAGCCCCGTGCCTTTCTGAACGGGCTCGCCTGCGCTAGGCTGCAGGCATGAACACCCTCACCCGCCGCACCCTCACCGCCGCGCTGGTGTTCGCGCCCGCCCTGCTGCGCGCGCAGGCCCCGCGACGGCTGCGCCCCACCCCTTCGCAGACCGAAGGCCCCTTCTATCCGGTGCGGCTGCCCGCCGACAGCGACAACGACCTGCTGCGCAGCGGCTCGCAGCAGTACGCCAAGGGCCAGCCCGCATCGCTCGAAGGCACGGTGACCGACGTGGACGGGCGCCCGCTCGCGGGCGCGACGGTGGAGATCTGGCAGTGCGACGAAGCCGGCCACTACCACCATCCCGGCGACGGCGGCCGCGCCGACCCGGCGTTCCAGGGCTTCGGCCGCGTGACCACGGGCGCCGACGGCCGCTACCGCTTCCGCACCATCCGCCCCGCGCCCTACAGCGGGCGCACCCCGCACATCCACGTGAAGGTCAAGGACGGCGGGCACGAGCTGCTGACCACGCAGCTCTATGTGGAAGGCGACCCGCACAACGAGCGCGACTTCCTGTGGCGCCGGCTGGACGACGCGGGCCGGCGTGCGCTGACCGTGCCCTTCCGCGCCGGCGGCGACGGGCTGCAGGCGCACTTCGCTATCGTGGTCGAGGCCTGAGACACCGACGCGCATGCTGGCTTAGCATCGCGCGCATGACCGCATCGACCCACCTTTCCATCCTCACCGGCGCCTCGCGCGGCATGGGCCTTGCCATGGCCGAGCAGCTGCTCGACGCCGGCCACGACCTGCTGTGCCTTTCGCGCAAGACCAACGACGCGCTGGCGCAGCGCGCCGAGCGCGCCGGGCGCCGCCTCGAGCAGTGGCCGCAGGACCTGGGGCGCGCCGAGGCGGCGGCCGCGCGGCTGGAGACCTGGCTCACCGAACGTGGGCCGCAGGGCTTGGCGAGCGTCACCCTGATCAACAACGCCGGCGTGCTGCCCCGGATCGCCCCGCTGGGCGAGATTCCCGCAGCCGACCTGGCGCAGGCCCTGCGGGTGGACCTGGAAGCCCCCATGCTGCTGGCCGGCGCCTTCCTGCGCGCCACCGCGGACTGGACCTGCGAGCGCAGACTGCTGAACATCTCCTCCGGGCTGGGCCGGCGCGCCATGGCCTCGCAGGCACCCTACTGCGCGGCCAAGGCCGGCATGGACCTGTTCACGAGCTGCGTGGCGCTGGAGGAAGCGGGCCGGCCGAATGGCGCCAGGGTGTGCTCGCTGGCGCCCGGCGTGATCGACACCGACATGCAGGTGCAACTGCGCGGCGCGGATCCCAAGCGCTTCCCCGACATCGGCAACTTCCAGGGCCTGAAGGACAAGGGCGTGCTCAGTTCCCCGGCCGACGCCGCGGCGCGCGTGCTGGCCTACCTGGACCGGGCGGACTTCGGCAGCAAGCCGGTGGCGGACGTGCGCGACTGAGCGCGTCCCAGGCCTTTCGCGCTAATCAATTCATTAGGCGTCGGGCGTTCGATCGCCCTGGAAGCCCCCGGCCCGGCAGGTCAGCACCAGCGTGTCGCGGTGCCCGCCTTCGCCGGTCGGCTGGATCGGCGTGGTCTCGTGGATCACCCGCTCGTCGTCCAGCAGCAGCAGGCTCCAGGGCTCGACCAGGGTGAAGCGCTGGCCGGCAGGGCCGTCGGCCTCGAACACCCGCGTCTCGCCGCCCTTGATGCCCTGGCGCCGGACCAGGAACACCGCCACCAGGTCCACGCCGTCGCGGTGCGCGCCCTCCGGCGTGGGGCGGCCGATACCGTCGGTGGTGTCGATGCGGAACTGGTGCGCCTCGATGTACCAGGGCCGCGGCCCCTTGAGCGCCGACGCGGCGCCGCCCACGGCGCGCAGCAGCCCCTCCCAGGCGGGCGTGGCCACCACCTGCGGCTCGACCGGATCGAACCAGCGCTGCATGCCGCCGTGCAGGGCGTTGTATTCCACCGGCTGCCAGTGGGCCCGGTGCGGCGCCTGGGTGAGCACGCCGCCTTCCAGCACGAAGCAGGAGTGCCGCCGGCGCCGGTAGCGGCCGCCATCCTTCAGGTAGCCGTCAGGCGGCAGGTCGTTCCAGGATGCGTCGAGCGCCCGCAGGTCCGCCAGTTCGCAGCCCGCCAGCTCGCATACGGCCTGCGGGCCGAGCACCGCGTAGCCGCGCTCGCGCAGCAAGGGGCCGGCATCGGCGGCGGAAGTCGTGGGAGGCGCGAGCAGCATCCCGGCAGCTTAGCGGCGGCACGACGCCATGGCGCCGTCGTGGAAATGACCTGAGTCAAGGAATCGGGGCCCATGCGGGCCTAGCCTGTCACGCTCAAGGAGGATTGCCGCAAATGCCGTTACTGCCCTGGTCCGAGGAACTGGTTCTCGGGGTGGAAGTGATCGACCGGACGCACCGCGAGTTCGTCGACCTGCTCGCGCGCTGCGAGGCGAGCACCGACGCCGAACTGCCCGCCGCCTGGAGCGAACTGGTCGCCCACACGGCCGACCATTTCGGCCGCGAGGACGACTGGATGGAAGCCACCGGCTTCGCCGCCGTCAACTGCCACAGCGGCCAGCACCGCATGGTGCTGCAGGTGCTGCAGGACGGTGTTCGTATGGCCGCCGAAGGCAAGCTGGAGCCGGTGCGCCAGATGGTGCGCGAACTGGCGATCTGGTTCCCCCAGCACTCCGCCACCATGGACGCCGCCCTCGCCCAGCACCTGATGAAGGTCGGCTACGACGACACCACCGGCGAGGTGACGCGGCCCGAGGCGCTGCCGAAGCAGCCGATCACGCATTGCGGGACCAGCGTTTGTAGTTGAGGGCGAACTGAAGTGGGGTGCGGGTCCGTTTGAAGGCGAGGCCCGCGACCCCATCAGCCTTTGATCCAGGGCGCACCCGTGTCATGCGGGTTTTGACCATGGCGCCTGCTTGTCCCGGCTCATAGCATCGCCTTGCCCAATGGGGAGGCGGAGAAAAGACATGATGCCGGGTGCACGCTCACTGCGGGTTTCGAGGTACCAGGAACGAAGACCTGTTATCCCGCAGATGGACGCAAATTTCCTTTCCACTCAAGGTCTTGCCGAATCCGTTCGGGCGGTTTTATGCCGCACGTGCGGGGTTTCGGGTCTGAGGGTGAGATCTACATTACGTTAGCCTTCCTACCATGCCCGATACGGAACTCAAGCTCAAGTTTTGGCGCGGTGACCAGATCGGCGCTGAGCGTCTCTCCGCGACCATTTTGCACATTGAGGGCTTTTCGGCAGTCGATCCTCAGTGCCCGCTCGGAGGCCCGGACGGTCTAAAGGACGTTCTCTGTGAGAAGAACAACTGGAAGTATGTCGCGGCAGCTTACTTCCCCACGGGAGAAAAACTCTTCCGGGAGACAAAGGCCAAGTTCGTACACGACTTGAAAGGCGTCCAGGACAACTCTGTAGACGGCATCGTGTTCTTGACGAATCAGTCGCTGACCCCGGGAGAGCGGGACCTGCTCGGCGAGGAGGCGAACGCACTGGGTCACAAGTCGATCATTTATCACCTGGAGCGCATACGCGCTTTACTCGATAGTCCGTCTGGCTACGGGGCTCGCCTGGAGTACCTTGACATCGACATGTCCCGGGAGGAGCAGCTTAGCTTCTTCTCGCAATGGAACCGCTCGTTCGCGGACATGCTTCAGGCGCAAAGCCTTCTGATCATTCGCGAGATTGGAAAGCGACTCGATTCTCTGGGAGATGTTGCCGAGGGACTTGGGTCAAAGCTCCACAAGGTGAGCCAGACACAATCGCTCCTCGTGAACCTTGCAGCGCCGAGCGACAAGACCGGAAGCGTTCCGGTGGTCTCGGGCTTTTCCTTGGAGGATCTCTCGGTCAGCGGCATCTGTATGTTGCACCGCGCGCTGTTGTTTGATGCGCCACCTGGAACCCAAGTGGGATTGCTGCGCACAAGAAAAGTATGGCTCGGGGGGCCGGGTACCACAGCGGCTACGGCAACGTTCGTGCCCCCCGATCCTGAACAAGTACCGGCCCTCCTGGAAGACCTGCTTTCCACCTGGCGTAACTCACTCAAGACCGTTGCAGCGGGCACCATAAACGAGAAGATCGCTGCGATGACACGGTTTCATCACAGGTTTGTGAGCATCCACCCGTTTCTAGACGGCAACGGACGGATAGCGAGGTTTCTGCTCGCACACCAGGCACGAGAACTCCTCCATCAGACCCGACGTGTCGTAATCGAGGATCGACTTCCCTATTTTGATGCACTTGCTGCCGCGGATAAGGGTGACTACGCTCCCCTTGAGGCCGAGATTACTCAGGCAATTATGGGTGTGGAGTTCATGCCAGGCTCACCATGCCAGATGTCGGGTCAGCGATGTCCGGCTTGTGGTGAAGGAGTCATGGATGTCAGTCCAGGTGAACACGCCGTGATGTGCAATGTTTGCGGGCTTGAGATTCCGGCACCGCCACATGATCCAGGCTAACAGGTCGTTCGACGCGGACACGCACCGGCATTGCGCCGCAAGCCGTGGGCGGGAGCATACGTCTTGCGGCGCAATGCCGGTGCGTGCCGGTCAACTCCGACGTTAGAACTCACCGCCCATGACAGCACTCACAAAGGCGCCAAAGCTATCGGGAACGCTGTGCGGCATCGCGGGCGAGTATTTTGTTGCCGCCGAACTCTCGCGCCGCGGATACATTGCGTCTATTACGTTGAGGAATACACGCGGCGTAGACATTCTTGCCTCAAATGCTGATGCAACGCGTAGTGTCGGAATTCAGGTCAAATCTTCCCAAGGCTCAAGTAAGTCTTGGATGCTCACGAGCAAGGTTGAAGCTGATGCTGCTACGAATCTGTTCTTCGTGTTCGTTCGCCTAAACGGCCTCTCGCAGCCTGAATACTATGTCGTCCCACGCGAGGACGTTTCACGCTTCGCGGCCGAGAACCATAAACAGTGGCTAGCGACACCAGGGAAAAAGGGGCAGGCGCACCGGGATACACCGATTCGGCAGTTCAAAGATGTCGAAGACAAATTTCGAGGGCGATGGGACCTACTTGGGCTTGATTAGAGTGAGTTCTAACAGGTCGTTCGACACGGACACGCACCGGCAGGCCGCCGCGAGGAGCCCACGTAATCGTGCACCTCGCGGCGGCCTTCCGGTGCGCGCCGGTCAACTCCAACGTTAGCCAGCAGGGAGAGATCGCGTGCGCCCGAACGTTGTCCTCGTTGACTTTGAGAGCGTGCAACCCGCCTCACTCGGGCTCCTCACGCCCGAGCATTTTCGGGTGATGGTGTTCGTCGG
>Ga0196972_1000230_pt1 | contig 40325 bp, 32 predicted proteins | sample S1v_2013CmetaG_FD_148618 | JGI IMG/M metagenome (GOLD analysis project Ga0196972, IMG submission 148618) | Soil microbial communities from Anza Borrego desert, Southern California, United States - S1+v_20-13C | ecosystem: Environmental > Terrestrial > Soil > Desert | place: USA: California...
ATTCCCAATTCCCAATTCCCCACTTAAACCTTAACCAATTCATTTCGCACCGCATACAACACCAATCCCACCCTCGAGACCGTATCGAATTTCTTAAAAAGCCCATCGCGGTAGATGTCAACCGTCTTCACGCTTATGTTCATGCGGGTGGCGATTTCTTTATAGGTTAATTCCGAACAGGCTAGTTCGAGAAAGGCCTTTTCTTTTGGCGTGAGACTTATTTCCTTTTTTGTGGCCGGGTTTTTCAGGTCGTGGAGAAGCCTTCCCGTAATGAAGTCAGTATAATAATATCCTTTTTCCCTGATGGAACGGATGGCTGCATTGAGATCAGAAGGTTCCACGTCTTTTGACAGGTAACCTTTCACTCCCAGCTTAAGCATTCTCATAATGCTTTGTTCTTTTTCCACCATCGAGACCACCAGTATGTCAATTTCAGGATGATGCGACTGTAGGTGTTCTACGGTAGAAAACCCATCACGGTGTGGCATGTTGATATCAAGCAACAGGAGATGAGGCCTGGCGTTTTCCTGTATCTTTTGCAGGCATTCATCACCATCGGCCGCATCAAAAACCACTTTGAAATTATTGTCGAGAGAATGGATGAGATTGATCATTCCTTTTCGAAAAAGTGAATGGTCATCAACGATACCGATATTGATAGTTTCAGTTTGCTCTTTCATGCGTGGAAGTTTGGATGGGTATGGTAATATTGTACTGGGTTCCATTGCCGGGTGAAGATTTTAGCTCGAGTACGCCATTAAGCAAACTAACGCGGTTTTTGAGATTATTGATGCCAGAACCGCCAAGTTTTTCATTGGTTTTATTTTTAATTGGATCAAAACCGATCCCATCATCATGGATGTTGATAAGGAGTGTTCTGGCATTGAAAGTAATTTTAACTTCAATGCTTTCAGCCTTTGCATATTTCAGTGCATTATGCAATACTTCCTGGCAGATGCGGTAGACCATGATTTGTTTGCGTGTATCCAGTGCATATTCTTCTCCCATCACCTCCAATGATACTTTGAACAATCCCAATTTTCGTAATCGTTCAATCTCTATTTGCATGATCTCGGAGAAAAGCAGCTGGTTGATCCGATCTGTGTTGAGTCGAATGGCGAGTTCCTTGATTTCCGTTGTCAGTTGCCGCGTGAGGTTTCTTGATTCATCAATGATCTCTTCTTTTCGCTGTTGCGAAGTTTCCTGGCTAAACAGGCCCAGGTTGATTTTGATGAGGGAGGATAGCGCACCCAGGTTGTCATGCAGGTCCAGCGCGATGTTTCTTCGTGTTTGTTCCTCTACTTCAAGTTGCGACTGCAGCATTTGTTGCTGGAACTGGATGTTCATCAGTTCACGTTCCGTCTTCATGCGGCGCGACTTCTGGCCATGCAGGTAGATCAACAGGATGATGAAGCCTGAAAGCACCACGAAGACGAGGCAGCCTACGAGGAGTGCATAGAGTAATTCTTTGTCAGGTGCAGGCATATGAAACTGGCTATTAGGCCGCCATATAGAAAGGTGTTGGCGGCGATGACGGAATAGGAAAATACGGTATTATAATAGGGTACGGTGAAATTGACGAGCCAAAGTGCGAAAAACAAGATGAATACTACGGTGAAGAATAGCAGGCCCGCGGCCACCCAAAAGGGGGCTTGTTTGACCAGTCTTACTTCAACATTATTTACAACGGCATCCACGAAAAACAGGCAGCTTGCCACGAGCATCAGGAACAGATACACTGTGCTGCCATGGCTGTTGAGGAGCCAGAAGTTGCGGTGCAGTATCCAGGTAATTATAGTACCGGCCAGCATTAACCACAGCAGGCTTTTCTGGACTTTTATAATTACCTGATGAGTGGAGCTTTTAATAAAAAATAAAAGGAACGCGAGGCATTGGATGGGAAGGTACAGATTGTAAAGCCAGTTATTGTACATGCGGTATCTTGTCCAGAGAATGTGTCCTGCAATCTCAACAACGAAGGTCAAACCAACGAGCGCGACCAGCCATTTAAAATGAGCAGGCCACTTACTGTTGAGCAATAAGCAGCCTGCTAGAAAGGCGATGAGTTCGGCGTAGTGATGGTAAGCCATTATTTGGTTAAAGAATCTTTGTGATTGCTGGTTCGTTTCATAGAAGCAGGTTCCGGTTCAATTACGTCTGAACCAGGGGGACAGGTATGCGGACAGATTGAACCTTGATTGAAGAAGTCAAACCCATCTTTATCATCTTTCATGATGATTTTGTCTTCAATGGTAGGTCCAAAAAGTACGGTTAACTTCCCCAGATCTTCCGTGCCTTCCTCGGGTTCTTCCCTTCCAAGGTAAACGCCAATGCCTAATAGGCCTTCCTGACCATGTTGAGGTTTAAACTCTGTTAACACGATACCCATATAGTCGAAGATTCTGTCAAAATGAAAATTCAAATACCGGGTATCGTTTTCTCCACAATTATCGCGGTAATGCCTGATCTTTTTAATTCCTTCTTCAAAAGGTACCCGTTCACCCCCATTAAATTGGGCAGATGTTTTAGGTTTTGAATTTCCCGTGTCTTTTACAAACAGTTTATATTTCCCCTGTGAATAAAGTTCTTTATAGCCTTTAACGGGGTTGCTGTAAACCAGGTACAAAATGTATCCTATGGCGGCTGCAAGTAGAATTGCCATAAGAACTAGGAGATTTTTTTGGCTCATAAATTTTGATTTAGTGGTTAAAGGATGGTTTTAGTATAAAAGCAAATCTGTGATAAGCCGGAAAAATATCATTCGGGATTTTGAGCCAGGTGTAGGGAGAAAAATCCCTATACCTGCCGGGCAAAATCCCTATAGTTCGGCTATTTCACATGGTTACATTTGTATCAGTAGGGAAGCGGCGGGGGACCAGGGAGGACAACGCTTTTGTACTGAATTTAATCACCATTTGGGGTATTAAGAAATAGAATCGAAGAAACTTCAATTTTTGTTAAGAGGAGGGTGGAATCACGGGTGGAAGGGCCCGTGAACTCACGGTGGTGTTATGGAAGGGTTTCGATTATATTGGATGAGATAAATGTCCTTAAAATAAAGCGCCATGCCTTTTTACCACGATTTCATTTCATTTCCAATTGAGGAGCAGTTACATTCAAATTGGTGCTGGGCCGCATGTACCGTTGCAGTCTGCCGATATTATGATTCATATCCTGGAATTACCCAGCCAAGGCTGGTAGCACAGGTATTTGATTTTCCACCTTGTGAGACAGGAATACCATATCCACGGTGCAACCAGAATTGTGATTTTGCTATTCCCTTAAAGCATGTTGGGCATTTAATGGGAGATACAATTGATGATCCACTCAGTGAACTTCAATTGTTGGGTGCATTACAAAGTGGCATGGTCGGTTGTCAGATAGATGTGCCAATAATTGGAGGTCACGCAGTGCTTGTGGTTTCAGCAAAAAAAGACTCCGGAAAGGCAATGTTCCATGTGGCAGATCCTTCTGATGGTTCTATGAATACGATGTCATTCTATGAGTTAAGAAATAATTTTCGCGAAACGCATGGAAGATGGGTGCGTAGTTACATGATCAGGAATTTTAACCAGGTTTAAATTGACAACATGCCACTAGAATCAGTTAAGTTACCAGCTTCCCTCAAAAAAGTTATCGAAAGAAAAATCAAAAAACTGCTCGCACAAGATGTATTTTTTGGACCAACGGTGGAAACGCCATATCGTGCAGGGTTTTGCCTGCACATGCAGGTGGTACCCAGAGGCCAGGTAAAGAGTTTGCAATTCGGCAAGCCGGAAGGAATACGGGTATTATTAGAAAACAAAAACAATGTTCTGGCTGCTGTAGATTTCAGGAAAACTCCTTCCGGCCGACTTAAAATCTCAAATATTCACCAGGGTAAGGGATTGACCAAGGTGCTGGACACTCTCAACCAACTTGAAAAAATGTTGGCAACGGCAAAACAAGTGTGGGAGCCTGAGCTCATCTTTTTTTTATTGTCTCCCGTGCCATATATAAAGATAAAGTCTGGTAAAAAAGTCGAATTCCTGAAACTAGAGAAGGGGAAAATTAAAAAGGTTACACCCATTTCAATTAAAAAGGAAATTGCGACAGCCGTCAACAGCCATCAATCTTCATAACCATTTAAACCATCTGTATGAAAAAGTCAAATTTGATATTCGTTGTAATATTCATTTTTCTAAATGGTCAGTCATCTGCACAGGAAGTTAAGCAATCTATTATCTATGACGCCACTACGATAATGAACGCGTATAATGGATTATGCGTTTTGGAGATTCCCAACTCCCAGGGATACGATATTATTAATCCATTGACTAAAAAAATTGAATCAAAAGGCGTTAAAACCACTCCTGAAGGTTTTAGAAATGATGCAGATTCAAAGGAGGTTATTTTATCCGTATTAAGAAGAAAAGCGGGCTTACCTAATACGGCGACTGTAATTGAAGTAAAGACCGCCTATTTACTTAACCCCTTTTTGACCTTTCTATGGTCAGGCGATACTTTAAAGTTAAAAGATGTTAGTACGCGAATGCAGGCGGTTGGGTTGACTAAAAATGAATCAGATCCAAAATCTGGCGGTATAGGGTCTGATTTACTAGCTAATGTGGTAAATGGGACTGCAGACTTTCTAATTAAAAGGGCGCAGGAGGAGCTTTCAGTAAGCGTTTTTGAAAGGTTAAAGAAATTTATTTCCAGGTATCCGGAGTTTGATACATTGTTTCCTCGAACCTGTGCGTTGATCAAGCCTGTGGAGCCATATGAATATAGTAAAGCTCTCGATGCGTTCAAGGCAGCGATCAACGATGATATCCAATTACTGGTTGAAAGAATTCCCTCGTTATACCATATTCCCAGATATCAGCAATTAAATAGGAAGGTTCCATCTCTCACCATGCTTTTTAGTGGATGTACTTTATTTACCGAGTTGCATGGAAAATCAGGATTTGCCAAGGCTATAAATGTAATGGGTGGAAAGGCTTTTCTCACTGAACAAAATAACTACGCCACTTTTTTTAAGTTAGCAGCATTACTGTCAAATTCATTGGTGGACAAATCACTTGCTGATGATGATAACAGGGAGCTTTCTTACATACACAAGGACTTCATTTCCAAAGTCACGAAAGGCAATCCTGTATTGGTTACGGAACTTGGGCAATTTTACCTGGGGCTTTTGTGGCAGGATGCAAAAGATATTTCGATTACCGTTGGGCAGGAAATAAAAACCTTTAGGCAATTACTGTCAGTAAATGCAGCAAATACAGCGGAAATTTCAAGTGCGATTGAGTTAGTAAAAAGCGTTGTTACCAGTTTATCCAATTTTTCAACCGAGTTGACAGCTGTAAAGAGAAAGGAAATGGACGAACAGGCTGTGACTGGAAGATTAGAGGTAAAGGCAGAACGCTTCAATCTATATGTTAAGCTTTTGAGTGATCTTTTTAAGCTATCCAATATTTTTTCTAATCCCGCTAACGGAGCTTTCGCGGTGAGAATTGTAGAGATATGTGAATACATTCCCAAATTCACAACGGGAATTGCCTTAATGTATAAAGACTTCCATGCAAAAGAGTACAGTCTGGGCATTGCAGAACTGGGAAAACTTCTGCAGAATGCATATGATTATCTTGAAAAAGCTGAGAAAAACAAGAATGAAAATGCTAATCTAACGTCGGAGTTTAGTGCATTTCTTACCCGGCAAAGAGATAGTATCGGTGCAGTAATCCGATCACTGGAATCCCGGCTTGGTAGTTTGGATACTGCTGGCACTGTTGGTACCGTACAGATTAACATTATTTCCCAAATGCAGGAGCTGCAAGATCAAATTGAAAACGCAAATGAGAAACTAAAGGAAATTAATTATCAATTAGAGAATAAAAAGCTAGTACTGTTTAAACTGGGAAAAATAATAGAGTACGTAAGCCTTTTCGCCGCCATCACCAAAGCTGAAAACAGCAAAGCCGTTGAGCAACTCCTCGAAACCTATGCGCTTCCCGCAGGAAGTTCAAGGATCAAAAAAGTATCACATTTCAATATTGCTGTTAATGCCTACCTCGGTGGTTTTGCTTTCAGAGATGGGCTGGAAGGTGAAGGCTTCACGAATACCTATGGACTCACCGCTCCCATTGGTTTTACTTTCAGCTACGGCTTCCAGAAATGGGGTAGCGCAAGTGTTTTCCTTGGCGCTTTCGATATCGGCTCCACCGTTCGTTACAAACTCGACAATGAAGGCAAATACCACCAGGAAGTCAGCCTCGCGGGCATTGTTTCACCCAGCATACAATTAGTTTATGGATGGCCATGCAATCTGCCCATCTCCATTGGCGCCGGCTGGCAATGGCTCTCACCCACCACCACTGAAAGCAATAAGATTAATTTGAAGGCAACGTTTAATGCGTTTTTGGCGGTGGATATACCGTTGTTTAATTTGTTTACGTTGAAGAGAAAGTGAATTATGAAAAAGGTGACGGGCTAACTAGCAGACAATTGAAAATTCCCGGAGTTAGGAATTTGGAGCTTTTGGATGTTTTCTCACTTCGTTCTAAATGACAGGTCTCTTTATAAATAATTGGGAAACGAGGCGGTGGAGCCTCCTCGTTTCTTCACCCTAAAATGAAAAGCGGGTCATTCCGAGGGATCCCAGTGAATGGAGTATCCTTCGCCTGGATATTAGAAAAGGCCAGTGCGACACGCGCTCCAACCCATTAGATTCCACATTATCTCGTCTCTTCGATGAGTTGGCACTTACCAATTGCAATATCCTTCCCAATCTATAGGCCTAAAACCCACATAGCGTCCTGATGGGACGCGGGAAAAAATACGCAAGACCCATAATGCATCCCGATGGGAATCGGTGAAACCTATTATTTTCCGGGACACCCCATATAGCGTCCGGATGGGACGCGGCGGAAAACCATATAACGTCCCGATGGGACGGAATCAACGGAAATAGACAGATAGTTCTCACAAATTATCATGGTCTCACCCCAAATTCCAAATTCCCAATTCAAACACCCAATTCCAGTCAAGGCTAGTCAACAACCCTCCTGCCCGGCACCAACACAGCAAACACCTCATTCCCCCACACTTCGCTATATCCATTCGTCAGCAGGAATTCATCCATAAACGCATCTCTCGCCTTGTTGGATTCATTCCACCCACTCGCATACATTTCCTGCGATGGCCAGTTGCTGCTGGTTCCCGTAAATTTAACCTTTTGCCTTACCACCACAGGCAAAATCCTGGTTGTATTTATCGCCCGTATCAATTCACTCCTGAAGGTATTGGCTTCATATAACCACGGGTATGAACTCCGTACATACGGTCTTGTGTGCGTAATGTAGTTAAGTAGGGGTATGGTTTGATACGCCAGGAGGTAATCATTTTCCTTCACATGCTTGTTAAGTTCCGTTAGCATTTCATTCATCAGCTTTGCACGGTCCGGCGTGGTATGTATCCACCTGAGGTTTGGATTGTCAACCTTAGCCGTCATCTCCATCCTGTCATGCTTATCAAAGAACGGATAGCGATAACTATACACCAGGCATCCAAAGGCCAGCACCACCACCGTCCAGCGGCGAATGTCATGCAACTGATGCCTGGTTATTATAATGTTCGCCGAATCAGCCGCATCCGTCCTGAACATGGATAATTGTCCCTTGATGGTATTCACTTTGAAAATAAAATCCAATGTAACCGGCAGCGATAACCACAAGCTATATATTCCTACCGTGTACAAGCCGGCAGAACTGGTGAAAGGATAGGAGAGCAGAATGAAACATCCCAGGAGCGCCAGCAGCTTCGTCTCCAGGTTGGTATTCGTGAACAGCATGATGGCCGTAGTCACTATCGCAATGCCCGTGATCACGTGCAGTATCGTAAAATTGTTGATCTCACCTTCAAGTATTAAGTAACACAGCAGGCCTATAGCACCAACTTTTATTAGCACGGCAATCCAGCGAACATAATAGTCAGATCTTTTCCAGAGATTATGCAGAATGCTTGCAACGGCTATCAACACCAGCGCAAACAAGGTGATCTTTAACGTCAATGCATAGGTACTGATGAAATTCTTCACCAAAACCATGGGCCCATAATAACTGTCTTCACCCCCACTACCCATTTCAGATACCAGTTTGACCGCATTGATGAATATAGGGAGATGACCCATCGCGTTCATGAACAGGAAGAGCCCCGCGGTCATTAACAGGAAGCCGCCCACGAAACTGAAGACCTGCAGCAATTGCTGCTTGAAACTAAGGTTCACGTGGTAACCGTAATAAAATATGCCTATCACCATCCAGAGGTTAAGCACGTTGGGAAGTCGCGTGAATGAACTGAATGCTACAAATACGCCGGCGAGTAACAATTTCCAATGGTTTTCATCGCGGACACCTGCAAACAGGAACGCAATCGTGACCATATTGAACAGCGCGGAAAGATCATTGTAGTGTACGAGCTTGAGATTATTGTTGATCAATAATACTACCAGTAGCAACCCTATCTTGAGATGGGCAGGGCGCAGGTATTTCCTGAGTAAATAATAAGTAACGATGATGGTAGAGGTCGTCACGAGTACCCCTGCCAGGCGAATGCCCCACAAGCCCAGGTCGGGAAACAACCAGTTCCAGGCTCCTCCCACAATGGCGGAGAACCAGAACATGAAATTGTATTGAACAGTTTCTGGATTGGTGAAGATCTGCTGGTAAGAGGTGGAATACAGCCCTTCATCTGAAAGATCAAGTCCCTGGAAGGTAAAGATCAACTGGTAGGCGAAGAGAAAGAAGAAGAACCATCCCGGTTTCATCCTGTCAAGAAGGTTCAGCGCCGAAAACTTTTTCATATCCTGCGGTTCGTTAATTGCACAACGTAATAAATAATGTTCAAAAATTCAAGCAACAAAGAGGGTATCCACGCAATATCCGCGCCAGTGGGTATGTGTTGTAATCCCTTGAAAACAGGCCTGATACGGCTGTTGAGCGTTTGCAGTGAATTTTTGCGTGAAATTTAGAATAATTAAATTATTTTACTATTTTGCGCCAGCATTTAACCAACTCAATCACATTTGAGAAGAATCTGCAAGGTTTTAAGGCTATTGCAGAATAAATGTCCGAACATCCTTTGATTAATAGCCCCCTGAAAGTTTGATGATCGATTCGCTTTCAAAGACCTGATCCGAGTACCCAATGTTCTATCGTTATCCCTTTTTAAATCCCAATGGTTCCAGGAAACCACTGAATCTATTGTCATCAGCTCGCAGGTTGACCGGCCTGTGATGAGCCTTGTTATATCAAAATCCAGTTTCCCGAAATTCAGGTTATAAATACTGAATCACCCTTGATTCAACAGCATAAACCAAAACTTTTAATCTCTTAACCCGTTGAGAAATGAACACTGTTAGAATTGGCGTTATCGGATATGGCTATTGGGGTCCCAACCTCGTAAGAAATTTCTTCGCCGCCGCAGACTGCACGGTTAAAGCCGTAGCTGACGGAAGACCCGAAAGACTGGCCCTGTTGGCAAAAATCTTCCCCACCGTTGCAGGAGTAAAAGACGCTGACGATATCATTAAAGACAATGATATCGATGCCGTGGTGGTAGCTACCTCCGTTTTTAGTCACTACGCACTGGCCAAAAGAGCGCTCGAACAGGGTAAACATGTGCTTATTGAGAAGCCCATGACCTCCTCCGTGGCAGAGGCCAATGAATTGATTGAGCTCGCCGCGAAAAAAGGACTCACCCTGATGGTGGACCATACCTTTCTTTACACGGGCGCGGTGCAGAAAATGAAGGAGATCATCGACGAAGGCGCCATTGGTACACCCCGGTATTTTGACTCTACACGTATCAACCTGGGATTATTTCAACCGGATATCAATGTATTGTGGGACCTTGCACCGCATGACCTTTCCATACTTACCTACCTGGTGGATGGCGAACCCTGCAGCATCAATGCTACAGGTATATCGCATACCCGCAACCAGATCGAGAACATTGCCTACATGACGGTGAATTACGATAGCGATTTCATTGCGCACTTCAACTGCTCCTGGACATCGCCGGTGAAAGTGCGCCAAACATTGATTGGCGGTGACAAAAAAATGATCGTGTACAATGACCTTGAGCCTTCCGAGAAAGTGAAGATCTATGATACGGGCTATAATCACAAAACGGAAGAAGACAAGACCCGCATCATGGTCGATTACCGCACGGGTGATGTGTACCTGCCCAAGGTTAAATTGCAGGAAGCACTTTCAGGTGTGGCTAATGACTTCATTCAATCAATCATACACAAACGCCAACCTGTGGCCAATGGCATACTCGGTATGAAGGTGGTGCAGATTTTGGAAGCTTCGCAGGAATCAATCAAGAATAAAGGAAAAGAAGTTAAAATTAAATAAGGATGGAAACGCCAACCTGTGGCCAATGGCATACTCGGTATGAAGGTGGTGCAGATTTTGGAAGCTTCGCAGGAATCAATCAAGAATAAAGGAAAAGAAGTTAAAATTAAATAAGGATGGAAACCATCACCACCAATAACGAACGCCAGAGCCTTAACAACGTAAGTGTTGGCTCCAATGTGCGCATCTTCAACTTCGTGAATGCATACGGTTGCAGCATTGATGATAACAGTAAAGTTGGCGCCTTTGTGGAGATACAAAAAGGAGCTACCATTGGAAAGAATTGCAAGATATCAAGCCATACCTTCATCTGCGAAGGTGTACACATTGAAGACAACGTTTTTGTTGGGCACGGCGTAATGTTCACCAATGACCTTTTTCCGCGTGCTACCAACCCTGATGGCAGCCCGCAAACCGAAGCTGACTGGCAAGTGGTGGAAACATTTGTGAAAAAAGGTGCTTCAATTGGAAGCAATGCCACGATACTGGCGGGCATTACCATTGGAGAGAATGCATTAGTGGGTGCGGGAGCTGTGGTCACCAAGGATGTTGCTCCTAACTCCATTGTTGCGGGAAGCCCTGCGAGATTCATCAAAAACATATAAACAACGATACCGAACTCATGGAAAAGAAAATCCCCTGCCTTGATCTTAAAGGTCAGCATCAGCAGATCAAGAAAGAAGTATTTGAAGCATTCGAAAAGGTGTATGATAACACTGCCTTCTCGGGCGGTCCCTTTGTAGAAGAGTTTGAAAAGAATTTCGCCAAATTCTGCGAAACAAAGTATGCAGTGGGCGTTGATAACGGCACATCAGCCCTTCATCTCGCCATGCTTGCTCTTGGCATTGGACCCGGCGATGAAGTGATCATTCCTGCAAATACATTTATTGCCACTGCCTGGGGAGTTTCATATACGGGAGCCACCCCGGTGTTTGTTGACAATGATCCTGATACTTGGGAGATCGATGCTGCTAAGATAGAAGCGAAGATCACTCCCAAAACCAAGGCCGTGATTGGCGTGCATCTCTATGGTCAGCCTTTCGATATTGATGCGGTGCAGGAAGTGTGCGCCAGGCATGACCTCTTCTTAGTAGAGGATGCAGCACAAGCCCAGGGAGCAAGGTACAAAGGGAAGGCAGTAGGCAGTTTCGGTGAAATGGCCTGTTTCAGTTTCTATCCCGGCAAAAACCTGGGCGCATGCGGGGAAGCCGGCGGATTAAGCACCAACAGCGAATCATACTACAAACACCTCCAAAGCCTGCGCAATCATGGTTGTGTAGTGCGTTATTATCATGATGAAATTGGCTACAATATGCGTATGGGTGGTTTGGAAGGAGCATCGCTCACCATTAAACTAAAATACCTGCCTGATTGGAACGCGCGTCGCCAGGCCATTGCAAAACGCTACCAGGCCGGGATCAAAAATGATAAGTTGAAGATGCAGGTACAGCCGGAAGGTCATACCTCGGTATACCATCTTTTTGTGGTGACCACAGAAGATCGCGAGGGATTGATGAAGTACCTCAATGGAAAGAATATTTTCCCCGGGCTTCACTATCCCGTTCCCTGTCATTTGCAAAAAGCGTATGCGCACCTGGGTTATAAAAAAGGAGATTGCCCCAATGCTGAGTACCTTGCAGAGCATTGCCTCTCGCTTCCGATGTATGCTGAGCTCACTGATGATGACGTAACGTATGTAATAGAAGCGTTGAATAATTATTAATTACGAAATGCCCAGAAAGAAACTTCTCATATTTCCATTTAATGGCAATGGCATTGAAGCGCTCGATTGCATTGATCAGCAAGAGTATGAGTTCATAGGTTTCATTGATGATGATACCGCAAAGCTGTCAGCGAAGAATGAATACCCGGTTTATGACCGGTCAGCGCTGGCAAAGTTTCCGGAGGCACTGGTGCTGGCAGTGCCGGGTAGCCCGGCATCATATATCAGGAGGCACGAGCATATTGCCTCCCTGGGTATAAAGGATGAGCGCTTTGCTTCAATAGTTCATCCGTCAGCCAGCGTGGGTAAGAGTGTGAAGTTAGGGCGCAACTGCCTGTTGATGGCCGGTGTAGTGATCACGAGCAATGCAAAGGTGGGCGATCATGTGTGCATTCTACCGAATAGCGTGGTGCATCATGATTCGATTGTGGGAGATTATACACTCGTAGGTTGTAACGTGGCGATTGCCAGCAGTACCATGATTGGCAGGAATTGTTACATTGGTAGTGGTACAAATATAATTAACGGAATTTCGATAGGAGATTATACGCTGGTGGGCCTTGGCAGTAATGTATTGAAAAGTTTTCCTGCGCATTCAAAGATTGCGGGGAATCCTTCAAGAGAGATTACCAAACAAGCTTAGACCATGGAAATGAATCACGATATAACCATCATCATTCCCTTCCTGAACGAGGCGGAGAATATTGACCGTTTGTCAAACGGACTCACTGCATTCGTGCAGAGCAGGCCTGACCTTGATTTCGAGATCATCCTCGTGAACGATGGTTCCACTGACGATTCTGTAGAAGTGATCAGGAAGACGAAGTTCCCCGCGCATACGAGGCTGATAAGCCTGTCCCAGAATTTTGGTTCGCATGCGGCATTGCGGGCAGGCATCCTTCATGCAAAAGGAAGATACATCACATTCGTGTACGCTGATTTGCAGGACCCGATAGAGAACATTACGGCCATGTATTCGAAAGTGCTGGAAGGAAATGACATTGTGTGGGCGCACAGAGCGGGAACGGAAAATTCCTTCTTCGAAAGAACCTTTTCAAGGTTCTACTCCATGCTGATGAAGAAATATGTGAACCGTCGTTATCCGCCGAAAGGATTTGACGTGGTCATCTTCAACCAGAAAGTAGCGGCTGAATTAAACAAGAACATAGAAGCGAATTCCAGCATATTCCTTCAGATACTGAACATGGGCTTCGAGCAGGACTTCGTGGAGTACCAGAAGACGGCGAGGAAGGCGGGAAAATCAAAGTGGACGATGGCGAAGAAGATAAAACTCTTCATCGATTCATTCGTAGCATTTTCTTTCGTGCCCATCAGGCTGGTTTCTTACATCGGCATATTGTTCTTCATCGTGGGCATCATTTGGACCATTTACATAGTGATGAGAAAAATATTGTATGATGACCTCGCTCCAACCTGGCCGGCATTGGTAAGTATATTGATGATTGGGTTTGGAATAACGAATATTTCACTCGGCATCATTGCGGAATATTTGTGGCGAACATTAGATGCGAGCCGCAAGCGCCCCGTTTTTATTATTGACAAAATAATTGAACTGGAAAAGAAATGATAACCGCTGTATTTTTTTGTTTTCTCTATGCACTGCTGAATGTATCAGGAGCTGCCATCATCAAGTGGAAGCTCAAGGGGCGCGTGCTCACGGAATTGAATCACTGGGTCAACCTGTTGCTTGACTTTCATGTGATACTAGCGTTCGGGCTCATATTCATATCGGCGCTTGTTTTCTTCAAGGCATTGTCACTCGGAGAGTTCACCGTGATAGTGCCGGTGGCCACCGGGATCAATTTCGCATTGACGGTATTGGCCGGTTATTTTCTTTTCAAAGATCAACTCAATCTTATTTCATTCATTGGATTTGCCTGTATCATCTCGGGAATTATTTTATTAAGCTTAAACAACCGTATTCAACATGCCTAGTACAAATGGCCGCACAGTATTCATTACCGGCGGCGCTGGTTTCATTGGTTCGCATTTAACTGAACGGCTCATAGCCGAAGGTTACAAAGTGAACATCTTTGATAACCTCCATCGAAATGCCATCAAGTATTCAGATATTCTCAACCATCCGGATGTGAAGTTCACGCAGGGCGACATACTTGACCTGGGAGCGTTGACGGAGGCGATGAAAGGCGCAGATATCGTCATGCACCTCGCCGCCATTGCAGGGGTGAGCAATTATTATAATTTTCCTGCGAAGACGCTTAAGGTTAACCTGATTGGAACGTACAACGTTCTCGAAGCAATGGTAAACCTGGGTATAACGAAGATGTTTGACATGTCAACCAGCGAGACCTTTGGTACAGATGCAGTGGAAGTGGATGAAGAGACTTACCAGCGCATAGGGCCACCGCAAGACAAGCGCTGGTGCTATGCTGGAAGCAAGATTGGTGGTGAGCAATTGATATTTCGCTACGCGGAAGAATATAAATGGGACGCAACCGTGATACGTCCTTTCAATGTATATGGCCCCCGCCAGATTGGTGAAGGCGCCATCGCGAATTTCAGCAAGAACATCCTGGAAGGAAAGAACCTTCGAATTGAAGGTACGGGTATGGCCGTGCGCAGCTGGTGTTATATTACTGACTTTGTTGATTGCCTTTTATTGATTTTAAAAAATCAACACAAAGGTCCGGAGGCGTTCAACCTGGGTAATCCCTGGTCAATTGCATCAACGGTGAGCCTCGGTGAGGAATTGTTGCGCGCCGCAACCAGGATCGATGGGATCGAGTTGAAGTCATCGATTGATTTCGTGCCAATGGACTTCACGGAGATCCGCGTGCGCTACCCATCTATCAGGAAATTGCAAAAAATGTATGGCTACCAGCCCAAGGTAAACCTGCATGATGGAATTTATAATACATTAAAATGGTTCAAAGAATATTATGAGAAAAATTAGTGTTGTAGGTTTTGGCAAGATCGGCCAGGCCGTAGTTGCCAACATCCTGAAATATGACATCAAAGTAACTGCAGTTGATATTAACCCTGACCTTAAAAGAGTATTCGAGACGGGAAGCTACGAGATAAACGAGCCAGGGTTGAAGGATGTATTGCTTTCCAGCTTTCAATCAGGCAAACTGGAAATATCGAATGATTTCTCCGCCATCAGGGATAGCGCCGCAGTAATAGTGGCAATACCCTTATTGGTGAGCAGGCAGAAAGCCATCATGGACGAGCCGTTCCTCGAATGTTTTAAGAATATTGCTCCGCATTTCAATAATAACATGCTCATCGTTATCGAGACTTCGATTCCTGTTGGATATGGCAGGAACACGGTGGTGCCTGTGATCGAGTCACAGGGAAAGAAACATGGCAAAGACTTCCTTCTCGTGCATAGCCCCGAGCGCATCAAAAGCGGAACGATGCTCGAGCAGCTGTTGCGCACACCCAAAGTGATTGGTGGCGTATCAAAAGAAGCAACAGACAAAGCGTACGAGATCTACCAGTGGTTCTTTGACAAAAGCCTGCTTCACCTGGTTGATTCCATTGAGGCGGCCGAACTGGTAAAGCTTGCAGGCATGGCATACAGGGATGTGAACATTGCCTTATCGAACCAACTCGCGCAATTCGCCAATACGATTGGTATCAATTTCGCCGACCTTATTCCATTGATCAACACGGATGGCGAAGCCAATTTACTTTTGCCCGGCATTGGAGTAGGAGGACACTGCACGCCTGTGTATCCTTATTTCCTCATCAATAATTTTAAAAATGCCGGTCTTGATTTCCAGTTAGCTTCAGAGAGCCGGGTGATCAATGACCAGATGGCTGATTACTCCGTATCATTAGTGAATGACAAGGTAAAGAACAAGAAAGCGATGATACTCGGGCTGAGTTTTCGCCCGAATGTAAAAGAAGATACCTTTAGTACCACCTACCTGCTGAACAATGCGCTAAAAGCAAAAGGTTTTGAAGTTACGGTGCATGATACTGAGTTCTCTGTCGAAGAACTAAAGAAGAAGGAGTTTCAACCGGCAAAAGGATTGTACGAGAGCGGAGCGGAAGCCGCCTTCCTGGTGACGATGCATAAAGAATATAAGGATATCGATTTCAAAAAGCTTGCCGCCAGCGGAGTAAAGTATTTCGTGGATGGAAGGAACGCGGTTGACAGGAAGAAGGTGGAAGAAGCGGGGATGGAGTATTTTGGAATAGGGAAGTAGGCGGTAGGCGTAGCCTGGAGCCGTGGCCATTAGTCCGGAGCCGATTGCCATTATTAATTTTCATTCCGCCGTTGGCGGACAAATATTCAAATTAAGAAATGATTCCAATAGCAAAGCCTTACATCACTACGGAAGAAGCGCAGGCCGCTTATGATACGATTCTCACTGGTTGGATCACGCAGGGTCCGCGCGTGGCCGAGTTTGAAGAAAAGTTTGCCGCCTATACCGGCAGCAAATACGCCGTAGCGGTTTCAAACTGCACCACTGCCTTGCACCTTTGCATGATTGTAGCGGGCATTGGCAAAGATGATGAGGTGATCTGTCCTTCGATGAGCTACATCGCCACCGCCAATTCAATCAAGTACGTGGGTGCAAAACCAGTGTTTGCAGAAGTGGAGACCAGCACTTACAATCTTGACGTGAAGGATGTGGAGAAGAGGATCACGCCAAAGACCAGGGCAATACTATTAGTGCACCAGATTGGCATGCCGGCAGATATTGATGCTTTTCGCCAACTGGCTGACAAGCACAAACTGCTCATCATCGAAGATGCTGCATGCGCGGCAGGCTCTAAATACAAGGGCAAAGCAATTGGAAGCCATTCTGACCTGGTTTGCTTTTCATTTCATCCCCGCAAGGTGATCTCTACCGGCGATGGGGGAATGATCACCACTAACAGGGAAGACTATGCGCAACGAATGAAATTGCTGAGGCAGCATGGCATGTCAGTAAATGATCGCGTTCGACATGGCTCTTCAAAGCTCATCTTCGAGGATCATGTGGAAGTGGGATATAATTATCGCATGACTGACATACAGGCGGCAGTAGGAATAAAGCAATTGGAGAAACTGGATTGGATTGTAGGAGAAAGGAGAAAGATTGCCATGCGCTATAATCAAGCATTTGCAGATGTTGACTTTTTGCAATTGCCTATTGAGCAGGAAGGATATTTTTCCAACTATCAGTCATACAGCATTTACCTGAAGCCGGGTTGCCCCATCGGGCGCAATGATCTCATGCAAAAATTACTGGATGAAGGAATTTCAACCCGCCGTGGCATCATGACGGCTCATCGCGAGACTGCCTATAAGGATGAATGCGCGGGGTTATCCTTGCCCGTCACGGAAGACGCCTGCGACCGCAGCATTGTACTGCCGTTGTATGTGCCGATGAAGGAGGAGGAAGTGGAAATGGTGGTAAGGAAGGTGAAGGAGTGCCTTGCGGTTACTCACGCGTTTTGATAACTCAGAAGGTTGTCTTTTGTCAGATGCCAGTTGTCAGTAGAACCCGTAGTATTAAAGCATTTATCAGGAATGGTTGGGTGGTCCAATGAGGCGGATTGACTTTCTGCAATAAAAAAAATCCCCTGTTCAGCAATAAGGAAAGTTCGAAAATTCCATAAGCTGCCAACAACTGTCAACTAACAACTTTATCTGGAAGCATTTCCCTCCACCGCCGTCTTCTTAAAGAGCATCACATACCCGCACAAATTCTTCTTCTTTTTCTTGTTCACCTGCACGGGCTTCATCATGTGAAATTCAGAGAACTGGGGGATATAAGAGTAGGAAATAATATTGCCATCCACATCACCCCATCTTTTTTGCTGGTAAACAACCTGGCGTTCATTCCAGTCATACATTCTTACTTCATATAAGCGCGATGAATAATCTCCAATAAAAACAAACTGGTACCAGCTGCCCTGGGTGAGGGGAATCACAACGGGCATTTCGAATTCACTTTCCATTGCAATGGAAGCTTCTTTCAGTAACACAAAACCTTCTTTTTCGTAAATCATTTTGAGACTGTCAACCTGCTTATTGATCATAGGATCCTGGCATGATTGCATGCGGATCACTTCCTGTGATTGTGCGGTAAAAACGAATAGGAGAATAGCGATAAAGGATAGGATAGGTTTCTTCATAACGGTTTTAGAATGGGATTGGACTAACGCCATAAAAGTAATTGACAATTTCATTTTATTCGATTCTAAGCTGTTATTTTTTAGGATATTGAGTGCTTTTGCTTTAGCTGAATTGAGTGCAACTCCTTAGTAATTACACGCTCAATTATAGGGCCAAGGGGGTAGGCAGGTAGCGGAGGGAGACCAAATTAGGAAAACAATATCAAATTGTCAAGGGGTAATTTGATGGTAATCAAACTGGGGAGCGATTTAAATAAATAGAATCTGCCTGCTGAAGACACGTAATAGTAATATCATTAATACAAACATGCGCCGGTAATGATGCGCAATAAAATACTACATCGGCAACATCTTCCGCGGTGAGGGGCTTCAACCCATCATACACCCTCCTGGCGGTCTGTTCATCGCCTTTGAAGCGAACCATTGAGAATTCCGTTTCCGCGGCACCGGGATGTATTCCGGTTACCTTGATGTTGTGGCGTAACAGATCAATCCGCATAGCCTGGTTGAGTGCATCAACGGCAAACTTGGTAGCGCAATACATATTTCCTTTTTCATACACCTGTTTGCCTGCAATGGAGCCCATGTTAATGATATGACCCTGCTTTCTATTCGCCATCAAAAAAGAAACGGCTTTGGCAACGTATGCAAATCCTTTAATGTTGGTATCCACCATGGTGTTCCAGTCATCGAGGTTGGCTTCATCAAAATAATCGCGGCCCAATGCGAGGCCGGCATTATTGAAAAGCACATCGATGTTCTTCCATTCAACGGGGAGATTGTTTATTGATGAATTTACCGCCTGTTCATCACGCACGTCGAAGGGAAGGGTGATCGCAGCAATGTTAAATCGTTTCTCGAGAGAATCACACAATTCTTCCAGGCGGTCTTCCCTTCTGCCATTTAGTATGAGATCATAACCATGCGTTGCAAATTTTTCGGCGCAGGCTTTTCCGAAGCCTGAGGTGGAGCCGGTGATTAGTATTGTAGGCATTGAATAATTTTGAAATTTGAAAATGTGAAAATTTGAGAATGACCTATACTTTTCTATTGAAGAATTGCCGGTTGAAAGTAACCCCCATTTTCAAATTTTCAAATCTCAGGGAGAATGTTTATTACCGGATAAGCGTCACCGTTCCCTTCTGAAAAAACGGCCGATCCAAATAATCCACCGCGCTCACCATCCACACAAACACATTGCTGCCCTGGGGAATGCCGGATATTTTTCCATCCCAGCCATGGCCGTTGGTGGTAGTCTTAAACAGTAATTGCCCCCAGCGGTTGTAAATGCTGAAGTATTTTATTTGTTTGATGCCGACAGCTATTGGTCTAACCACGTCATTCAATCCATCGCCATTAGGGGTGAAACCCGTTGGCACAAACACATACGGAGCGGTTTTGAATACCGTTACTTTCATGGTGGCTGAATCAACACAGCCAATTTCATTGAATACTCTCACTATGTAACGTACGCTGTCAATCTCCGCCCCATAAGTACCAATGGGATTCTTGATGTTTGGATTGTCAAGTCCCAATGATGGTATCCATTGGTAACTTACACCGCCTTCTGCATTCAATTGAACGGGTTGGCCCACTATTACCAGTGTGTCATTACCTGCAAACGGAATGATCTTGGGTAAGGGTGTTACCAGCACCGTATCTCTTGAGGGTTTAGGGCAACCGGGTGGAGCATGGAATGAGGTCAAAACATATTCGGTAGGCGAGGCGGGGTAGGCAACGGGGGTGAGTGTGTTGGCTCCCAGCAATGTGGTAGTGGGGCTCCAGGTAAATGAATCGCCATCATGCGACCCTTGTAAATAAGCAGGTGTATTATAGCAAATGGTTGTATCTGCCCCAGCATTTACAACAGGGTAGGGCATGGCCACCACGCCAATGGTTTCCGTGGCGCTACAGCTTCCTATGCTTGCCGTGACAATATAATTTGTTGTCGTTCCCGTTATTCCGATCGGGTCCTCGATGAAAGGATTAGTCACCCCACCTGCCGGTGCCCAGCTAAAGCTCAACCCATCAGTATTTATTTGAAGTTGTACGGAGTCAGTACTGCAAATGATTGTATCAGGCATGGCAGAAAGCGTAACGAAATCAACCACTCTTATCTTCACCGAATCGGTATTTACACAGCCCTGGTCATTCAGCTCAACATAGTACGTTGTTGTGGTGGTTGGATTAACCGTAGGCGTAGACGTATTCGGATTTGTAATGTTGAAGTTTGGCGTCCATGAGAAGTTGCCGATGCCCGAAGCCTGCAGTTGCACGTTATCAGGCACACAGATAAGCGTGTCAGCAAAGGCGAGTGTGATAATGGGCTTCTCGATGATGTTAATGGGTTTGGTGGTGGAAATGGAACAACCCTTTGTGTTGGTGACCGTGAGGGTAACATTCTTTGTACCCGGCGTGCTGTAGGTCCAGGCGGGGTCCTGTGCATTTGAAACATCAGTAGTGGTAGTTTCATCGCCAAAGTCCCAGGTCCAGCTATCGATGGTGCCGTGTACCGTGTTACTGTTGTCTTCAAACAGTACGGGATTGATCATGCACACGCCAATATTGTTGAAGTCAGCCGTAAAGCCGGGCCATACGCTTACGATGGCCGTAGTGGAATCAGAACATTCCTGCCCGCGGTTGGTAACGAGTTTAATGGTATAATCGCCGGGTGCGGAGAATGTATGTGATGGAGTTTCGAGGTTGGAAGTGTTATTGGCGCCGCTGGCCGGGTCACCAAATTCCCAGTAGAAAGTGGTGATGAGTGGATTGGGAGGTGTTTCATTCTGAAATGACATGGTAAGGCTGCCGCATTCAACATATTTTGGATCTAGCACAGCCTTTGCAATGTCACATTCGTCTGATTTTATCTGCACGTCTTTACGTTGGGTAGCGATTACTACGCCATTTCTTACTTCAGAAACGCATACAGTCACTACGTATAAACCAAAAGGCGGAGCAATACCTGTGATGAGGCCTGTGTTAGGGTCAATATTTACGCTTCCCAGTCCTAGCGGCATATTCCCACTGTAAGGAAAAGAATAGGGAACTGAAAAATAGGGAGGTCCGGACGGTGGATTTGGGGTAGCGCTATTGGGCCCGGTTCCCTGGCCAGGACCACCGCCGGGATATGCGTCACAGAATGAATAGACCAGCACATCCTGCGGGTCAGGATCAACAGCGGCGAAACTGTAAGTGAAATAATTTTCCCTGCACACAACCACGGTGTCTTTACCAACGAAGCGCGCACTGTTGTTGATGGGACCATCTGTTACCACGGCATTGGAAGGTATGTCAGCCGTATAAGTAGCACCAATACTACTTGAACCCACAAGATTATTAATACCTGCAATACGGCAGCAACGTTGGTAGGTGATGATATAGCCGGTACTTGATGCGGGTAGCGTTACATTAAATTCATAATAGCCCACCTGGTAACAAACAACAGGATTGCCAATAATACAGGCTCCGGGGGATACGAGGTCCAAAACTTCAATCCTTGTAAGGTCAACGGAGAAATGGCTTATTTCAACCCCTGTCTGCCGGTTAAAAATCCCAATGGGAGCTGCATTATCCAGAGGTGCTCCTTCATTGCCGCATCTCCTGAAAAGTTTTAAAGTGACAGCATACCGATGATTGCCATTACCATCCACGCCCTGGTAAGTATAATACATTTCTCCACCCGTGATATGGTTTGCATAAATGGGAAAAGAGAGAATCACGAGTGATATTGAAATTAAGACACGCTTCATTGATCGGATATCTAAGTTGGCTTAGTTCTCGCTAATAAAATCAAATAATATCCGGTTAGTGCGGTCAGCTTCTTCAAGCATTCCCATATGGCCGGATTGGTGTAAGACATGAATATACGATAAATCGGGCAAGGCGCATAGCGCCAGGGTATCTTGCAGGGGCACGGCGGCATCATGTTTTCCCAGTACAAATAATATCGGCACCTTCATGGTTTCCAGTACCCTGCTGCGGTCAGGCCGCCTGATCATCGCATCGTAGTATGAAACGAGAGCAGCGGGTGAAAAGTTGTTTCCCTCTCTTATTAATTCTTCAATTGCCGACGCATATTTTTCCCTGGAATCCGGCGCAAATAAATTGGGTATGCTCGTCTTTAAAAATTCATAAGCCCCATGCTGCCTGATGAATTCTATTCCCTTCCTTCTCGTGGCGATCTTCTCCTCGCTATCAGCATACGCCGTTGAATGAAAAAGCCCAAGTGCCCTGAATGCCCCGGGGTTTCTTTCAGCCATGGCAAGGGTAATGTAACCACCCATGCTGTGGCCAATGATGATGGCTTTCTCATCCTGTACTTCCGCCTTTGTTATTTGAAGAACCACATCCGCCATTCCTTCAATGCTCATATCATTCACCATTTCAGATCTCCCGCTTCCCGGTAGATCAGGAATGATGAGTTTGCCGCATTTCTGCAATGTTGCAATTTGTCCATTCCAGATATCTCCCGTCTCCCCAAATCCATGCACAAGCACAATGGCCTTGCCCTCTCCATGTACGCGATAGAAAATTTCCTTTCCCGCTGATTGTACTGTTTTATGCATGGTATGAAATAAGAAGGTTCAGCGTGCCCGCTTCCTTCTTATCCATGCAAAAATATTGATAAGCAACAACAACACGCTCACCACGCTTACCGCCCGTGAGAGCATATCGCCGTGTTTCACAAAAAATGTCTGGGTTTGTACTAATGGCACCTGCAACTGTATGGCTGACCGGGTATCCCAGGCCTGGGGATTGATTATGTTGCCATTGGGGTCAATGAAGCAACTGATGCCGGTATTTGCGCTGCGTGCGATCCACCGGTTGGTCTCAATGGCCCGCAACCTCGCATACTGCAGGTGTTGCCGGTGACCCGGCGTTTCACCCCACCACGCATCATTGGTGATGATGCAAATGAGGTTGGCCCCATTGCGAATGAAGCCCGTCATGAAATCACTGTAAATACTTTCATAGCAAACGGCAGGCGCTATCCTGATTCCGCTGTTAGTCGCCCTGAGTACCGTGCGTTCATCCTGCGGACTATATCCTCCCGTAGTGCCCCCGAATTTTTCAAATAATTTATCAAGGAACTTCAAAAAGCCCGGAAGCTTTTCCACGCCAGGTACGAGTTTGGATTTATGATAAACCTGGTAAGATGTTGAGTCAAATATTACGGCGCTATTGTAGGATTCATAATACAAGCCCGGCTGCGATTCGATTTCCCTTGAGTTGATGCTGTTCTTTTTATCAAATACCTGGTAGCCTTCAACGCCTGAAAGTAAATTAAGATGGGGATGGCGTTTGAGGAAGGAAAAAACCTGCTGGTAGAAAGGATTTTCCTTTATTGTTTTTTCATCCGTTTGCAGGGGTATTGCCGTTTCAGGCCATACCACCAGATTTGTGTGTTCATCGATCATTCCCTCGCTTAGCAAAATGAGGTTGCGCAATTGCTCTTCTTCCATTCCCTGCCGGAATTTGATATAAGGGTCCACATTGGGTTGCACCACCACTATGTTTGCTGCAGGTGTAGTTTCATCAACCTGTTTTTGTTTTGATAATAAAATCGGCAATGCCAGCAACAATCCTGCGCACACCATGCCGGCAAAATAAAGTTTGGAGCGGCCGGCTCGTTTGTATTCCATCCATACGGAATAAATGAGAATGTTTACCAGCAATACCCAAAGGCTTCCGCCGGTGGTGCCGGTGAATGAATACCATTGCACCCATTCAGGCTTTGCCGCAAAAGCATTGCCGAGTGTGAGCCATGGCCAGGTGAGATCCCAGTTGTGGTGGATGTATTCAAATGTCAGCCAGTAAATGATAAGCGAGCTATAACCGATCCACCGGCCGAGATTATTTTTTGTGATGCGAAACAGCAGCCAGGGAATACACATGAGCAGGCTATTGGCAAAAAAAGCACCGAGCGAACCGGCGGGACTCGCATTCCAGATCCACCAGGTAGTGGATATGTTCCAGATGAACATGTGCAGGTATGCATACCCAAAGAATCGCTTCCAGTTCCTTGTTTGCGCTTCCACCCACAACAAGGGTATCCAGGCAATGAAGATGATAAACGTGAGATTCGATTCGGGCCAGGCGAAGTAGAGCAGAAGACTTCCGGTGATAGTGATGGCAAGGTTGCGCAAGGGTCTTTTTGGTAAAAATAACCAAAGTTGACCGATGAACGATGGCGAAGGTGGATGATCGATGATCGATGGTCAATGTTCGATCATCGATGACCGGTGATCGAAGGCCGACCATCGAACATTGATTACAGGCTTCAACGGTCGGCGATGCAAATAACTGCATTTTCCATATAAAAAAAGTTATATGGAAACCTCTCCATCCTTCATCTCAATGAAAACAAATCGGCCATGACTACTACTCAAATTCTCTCAGCAGATCTCTTAGATCTGATATTTGATGACCGAAACAAATCGTATGGTGCTTATGAATTGCGGAAGACGTACAGCTCACGCATCAGAAACGCCCTACTCATTACCGGCTGCCTGGTATCATTAATACTTGCCGGAATTTACATGGGAAGTTCAGCAAAAAAAGAGGCTATTGCCTTAATAAAAGAAGATACTTATAAACTCACTTCGGTGGTCACTGAAAAACCAACTGAAAAGCAGGTCATAAAAGAACAAAAGAAACAAGTGAAGAAAGATCCTGTTAGAACCGAACAGTTCAATAGTTTCAAGATTGTGCCTAATGATGTGCCTGTCGACAAAATACCTACACATGATGAACTTGATATTGCAGCAATCGGGAATGACAAAAAAGAAGGTACCGAACCGGAAGGTGTACCTGCACTGGATGAAAAGATTGGCGGAGAGGAAGGTATCATTGAAAAACCTAAACCCGGCAATCAAATACTTGACATCGTTCATGTGCAGGCGAAATACGCAGGCAACTGGGAAAAATTTCTCCTGCGCCACCTCAATGCAGAAGTTCCCATTGACAATGGGGCACCGGCCGGAAAATACACGGTCATTATTCAATTCGTGGTCGACCTTGACGGTTCGGTAAGTGATATCAAGCCATTAACCAGCCATGGCTACGGCCTGGAAGAAGAAGCCATCCGCGTACTCAAAAAAGCAAACAAATGGGAACCCGGAATTCAGAATGGGTTTGCGGTGAAGTCCTATAGAAGGCAGCCGATCACGTTTGTGGTAGAAAGCTATTAGGTGTTTGAATGAAGAAGTAATTAGTTGCCGAGTTGCCGAACTACCGAACTGATGAGCTGAGCTGACGAGCTAAAGGGAAATCAGATATAATTTTCTTGTTAGGGTTATAGCTTGAATTTATTGCCTGGGTTCCATTTGTCAGCTGGTCAGCTCAGCTTTTCCAAATATCATAGTCTTGCTCAGCTTTTCCCATTATCATGGTCTTGCTCCAAATTCCAAATTCCAAATTCCTTTTCAGCTTGTCAGCTCGTCAGCTTTTTCTATTTACCCATCTACCTCCGACTATAATTAGGCGCCTCCTTCGTAATCTCAATATCATGCGCATGGCTTTCCCGCATGCCCGCATTAGTTATCTTAATGAATGTGGCCGCTTTTAATTCATTTATATTTTTTGCGCCGCAGTAGCCCATGCCTGCACGAAGGCCGCCGGTGTATTGATATACCACTTCTTTCAATGTTCCTTTGTAGGCAACACGCCCCTCAATTCCTTCAGGTACGTATTTCTTTACATCATCTTCCACATCCTGGAAGTACCTGTCACTGCTTCCTGTGGCCATGGCACCGAGGGAACCCATGCCGCGGTATTCCTTGAATTTCCTTCCTTCATAAATAATGGTTTCACCCGGGCTCTCTTCCGTGCCCGCGAATATACTTCCCATCATCACGCAACTCGCTCCCGCAGCCAAGGCCTTCACCATGTCACCCGTGTAGCGAATGCCGCCATCGGCAATAAGGGGAATATTTTTAGGTTTCAATACAGAGTACGCTTCCATGATGGCGGTGAGTTGTGGAACGCCTGCGCCTGCCACGATGCGCGTTGTGCAAATGGAGCCTGGCCCAATTCCTACCTTGATGGCATCCGCGCCTGCCTCTGCCAATGCCTTTGCACCGGCTGCCGTACCCACGTTACCCGCAATCACGTTCAATCCTTTGAAATTCTTCTTCACGTCTTTCAACGCACTGATCACGCCCTTGCTGTGTCCATGCGCGCTGTCGAGTGCGATCACGTCTGCGCCCACATTGCGCAAGGCATCTACGCGATCAAGCAGGTCTTTCGTAATGCCAACGCCGGCACCCACGAGCAGTCTGCCATATTGATCCTTCACGGCATTGGGAAAACTGCGTAGTTGCAAAATATCGCGATAGGTAATCAGGCCTACTAATTTTCCAGCCTTGGTCACCACCGGTAGTTTTTCAATCTTGTATTTTCTAAGTATGACCTCTGCTTTTTTCAAATCAGTGCCTTCGGGAGCTATCACGAGATTTTCCTTAGTCATCACCTCCTGCACCTTCTTCTTTGGATCATGTTCAAAACGCAGGTCTCGGTTTGTGAGAATGCCAACCAGCTTTCCACCTTTATCAATAATGGGAATGCCTCCAATCTTGTTTTCGCGCATTAGTCGCAATGCGTCACCGATTGTTGCATTTTCCAAAAGGGTAACGGGATCGAGGATCAGTCCGCTTTCACTTCTTTTTACCTTTCTCACCTGCTCCACTTGTTTTTCGATGGTCATGTTCTTGTGCAAAATGCCCAATCCGCCTTCGCGCGCGAGCGCCATGGCCAGCGAAGCCTCCGTGACTGTATCCATGGCGGCGCCTTTCTCACCTGCTCCACTTGTTTTTCGATGGTCATGTTCTTGTGCAAAATGCCCAATCCGCCTTCGCGCGCGAGCGCCATGGCCAGCGAAGCCTCCGTGACTGTATCCATGGCGGCGGAAAGGAGGGGAACGTTCAGTTTTATTTCCTTCGTAAGGCGGCTGGAGATGTCTACATTACGCGGCAAAACCTGGCTGTAACCAGGCATGAGCAACACATCATCAAATGTGAGCCCTTCGCCAAAAAATTTGTTGCTGTTACCAGGAGATTTGGTCTCGAATGAGGACTTGCCCTTGGCAAGAGTAGATTTTATTAGTGCCATGGGCAAAGATAGGATTTTACGTTTAACGTTTAAGTCGTTTAACGTTCGGATTTCCGTGAAATTTTTTATTAAACTCCTGCCAGATCAGTTCATCAGCTCGTCAACCCGTCACCAGTAAAATGAAGATTACCTGATAAGCAACGTCGTTCCCTTCATCGAAACCGCCTCTCTCGTATCCCTGTCCACGTAATTGAGCGACCACACGAACACACCCGTGGCCTGGTCCGCACCATTGATGCGGCCATCCCATTTTTGCATCCAGTTGCGGGAATGGAATACCAACTGGCCCCAGCGGTTGAATACTTTAAAGTCGAGGTTGTCTGCTTTCAATGCATTGAGTGGAAAAAGGAAATCATTCAACCCATCATTATTAGGGGTGAACGCTGTGGGCACGGCGATCAGGCAACTTCCCAGCACAACGAGTGTTTTGGAAGTGGTAAGTTCACATCCTCCCGCATTCGATGCGGTGAGTGAAATGGTATATAATGTTTCAACTCCCGTGGTGGGATAGGTGGGTGATAGCGGATGTTGAATGGTTGCCGTGTTGCCATTTCCAAAATCCCACTCCCAGGTATCGATGAGGCCGGTTGAAAGATTCTTTATGACTGCGGTATCCCCTGGACACACACTTTCAGGGATCTCAAAATCAACCACCACTTTATTGTCAAGCACAATGGCCGTAGACCAGGTATCACTACAAGTACCGTTTGATACCGTTAATTCTACCAGGTTGTTACTCGACGCGGAAAAGCTTTGTGAAATGGACTGCGTGTTACCGGCAGCCGTACCATTGACCGTCCACGTCCATGAATTAACGCCATTGCCACCGGGGTGATTGAAATCGATCTGGTCAAACTCGCAATCATATTGAATGGTGTGTGTGAATTCAGCCGAAACGGTATCAACCGCCGCAAAATTGATGCTTGCAGGAGCCGTTGCCCGGTAGCAATCATTCAGCAGCGTGTTGCCATCGCTTCCTGCCACCAGTTGCAAACTATAATTTCCACCAACAACAATTGGTGAAGCAAGGGTGATGTCGATGCTGGTAGCAAATCCATTGGCATCACAAACGCCCGTTGCAGAGATAATGTTTATGGTAGCAGGCCCGGTCAAAATAAAATCGCTGCCATTTCCGGCAATGGAATTACAGCGAACGGCAGCATTTAAATTCAATCGTAGTGTGGATGGTGCGCAGGCAAATGGTTCGATTGCATCCATGGCCGCAGCTGGCGCCACGGGAACATCAAATGTGGTTGTTGAGCCCGCATTTACTATTCGTGCACAATTTCCAATCAGCGTGTTGCCGTCGCTTCCCGCAATTACGTCTACCTGGTACTGGCCATCAACATTGATGGGTGAGGCAAAGTTGAGTGTGATCTCCCTTGTTCTTCCATTGGGGCTGCAAGCTCCCGTTGCCGAACTAATGGTTACTGCAGATGGGCCTGTGATTGAAAAATCAGAACCGTTGGGTGCTATCGAACTGCAAAGAATACTATCTGCAAAGGTGATGGTGAATGAGACCGGGGCGCAGGGTTGAACAGGGATGGTTCCCATTGCAATGGGTGCCTGCGGAGCAATATTAAATGCGGTGGTGGTGGCAGCGGGAATGATCCTTCCGCAGGTACCTACCAATGAGTTGCCATCGCTACCCGTTGTCACAGTTAAAGTAAAGTTGCCACTTACGGCTATTGGCGCGGCGAGGTGAATACGAATCGTGGTGGCCTGGCTAGCCGCATTGCATGAAACCGGTGCCGCGCCTGTTATAATCACGCCTGAAGGTCCCGTGATGGTAAAATCAGAACCATCAGCTGCAATACTATTGCAAAACACGGCGTCAGGCAGATCGAAATCGATGAACGTGGGCGTGCAGGGTGGCTGCGGAACGCCGCCCATTGCAAGTGGCGGTTGCGCCGGAAGATTAAACGGTGTAGTGGTGCCTGCCGTTACCTGCCGGTTACAAGCCCCAATAAGTGTGTTGCCATCTGCACCAACATTAGCATTGACTGTATAATTACCCGTGCTGATGATAGCTCCAGATAGTTGCAAGGTGATGCTCGTGGTTTCTCCATTAGCATTACATGCAACAGGCGTGGCGCCGGTAACGGTAACAGAAGATGTGCCTGTAACGGTGAAGTCACTGCCATTCGCCGCAATAGAATTACATTTTATGGGGTCTGTAAAATTAAGTGTAAGGGATGTAGGCATACAGCCTGGTTGTACCACTGTACCCAATGGGATAGGAGCCTGGGCTGTAACCGTAAAGGGTGCACCCGAACCCACGGGAACAGGCGTGCCGCAAATATCAAGTACCGTATTGGCATCAGAACCGTTCGCCATGGAGATCGTATAATTGCCTCCTGCCAATGGGGTTGACAAGGTCACCATTGCAGAATCCAGGTCGAAGCCGGAAGAGCAATCAACAGAAGATGCGGAGATCACGGTTCCGCCCGGGTTGATAATGAAGTCAGAGCCATTTGCAGCGAGGGAATTGCAACGCATTTTTTTATTGAAGCGAATGGTGATCTGCGTTCCATCGCAATTCGTGGATGCAGATAAAACCCCGGGCGCAAGTGGATCTGTGATGCCGGCTGTACCACCCGTGAAATTGAGGGAGTATCCCTGTTGGGAATTGCTCCAGTTACTTACCATCAATAGGTATTCATGACCCACAACGAGAGTGGGCATCGCACTAAAAATGGGAACGCCTCCTGCGCAATGTGTTAATCCGATCCCTGCAGGCACAGCTCCTGTAATGCCCGTGGAGCCTGACCAGTTGCAGGCCACAAATAAGCTGGCGTCAGCATAAATATCGTCAGGGTTTCTACCTGTAATATCAAATAATTGCCAGTCATAATCATCAGCCATGCTGATGGGAGTGATCAAAAAGCCCAGCGTGCCCGCGGTATAGCAGGTGAATTTGTAATAAAACGGGTTTACATCGTTTAACCCTGGACCACAGGGGCCGGGAATGGGTCTTCCTCCGCAGGAAGGTACATTCGATTGGGAAAAAGTGGTAGTGCCGCAAACGGGAAAAGCAGTAGCAGGTGTCTGGCCGAGAGTGGTACAGGTTTGAGAAAGGCCGTTATAACTTAACACAAAAAGCAGGCTGATTAGTATAGGTGCAATTCTCATAGACAATAACCTCTTTACGGGCTTTTGGATTTTGAAGTTATTCTTTTTTTTATATGTAAACCAAAATGCTTTTCCCTCTTTCCGTAAAGGATAAAGGGAAAAGCGTAAACCGAAAAAAGAAGCTTATCGCCAGACATCACGAGGCAGATTGATCAACAGGGATCTGCTGAATGAAATTCAATGTAGAAAAAGTCGGGGTCTTGCGGATACACAAAATTGCAATACACTTCATTAATTAAATTGTAACAATAGATCACTGAATTTCCTTGTTTTACTTTAATGTAACCTGTAACGGGAGAAGAAAAGTTCAAACAAATTACTGCTGAAGTTGTAAACTCATAAAAACCATGCAGGAGGTAATTACCCGGAGTTATTGTGCCTGACGTGAAGGTTTCTGTATCAGTATCGATTGTAACTGATGGGATGGCCGTACCGGTCGTCATGTTATAGACTCGAAAAGTGTAAGGGGGCCATCGTTTAGTATTTTTATCCTTGTTGTCGTAGCCAGATAAAATAAAACTCATGAAGGCAAGAAGTACTACCGGCAGTACTGTTTTGAATTTGTACATAAGAAAAGGTTTTGGTTTTAAAATGAAATACCACATAAGTTAAGAACTTAATTTTATCTGGTAAAATCATTAAGCAAGACCACAGGATTGAGCCTGCCCGCCAGGTGAGGTATAAATAAATTATCGTATCAGTGTAGTAGTACCTTTTTCAAAATGCTTCTTGCCTGTGACTATGTTTGTATACTCTAGCATCCATACAAATACACCCGGTGATTGTAGAATTCCATTGATCTTTCCATCCCATTTCTTCGTCCAGTCGCGCGAATGGAAAACCATTTGTCCCCACCGGTTGAATACTTTGAAGTCGAGATCAGCGGCCTTTATGGCGTTATTGGGATAAAGAAAATCATTCAGGCCATCATTGTTGGGAGTGAATGCGGTAGGTACGGCAATGAAACAGTTATCCAACACCTTCAATGTTTTTACCAGGGTATCACTGCAGCCCAGCGTGGAATTGGTACAGATCAAACGGATGTTATAATTCGTTTCAACATTTGTCATGGGGAACTGAACCGGAGTGGGGTCTTGGAGCGAGCTCGTTCCCACGTTTCCAAAAGTCCATCTCCAGGTATTGATCAATCCTTCGCTGTTGTTTTGTACCACCAGCGGGTCTTCGGGACAAATGATGGGAGGCATTTCAAACTTAGCCACCACTTCATTGTCCATCACCACCGTGCGCGCCACGCTATCGGCACACACCCCGTTGTTTACGGCAAGGGTGACAAGGTTTGAGCTGCTGGCAGGAAACACAATGGTATATGATTGGGTATTCGCGTGTATGCTGTCATTAAACGTCCAGTGCCAGCTGCCCACATCATGTGCTCCATCGTGGGAAAAAGTAAGGGTGTTTAACCGGCAACCGAGGTCGGGCGCCATATTGAATTCGGCAGATACGGTATCTTCTGTGCGGAATGGCAGTGAATGTATGGGCAATACCAGGTTACATTCATCCATGATGGGCGTGCCATCTGTAGCCGCCTGCAACGTGAGTGTGTAATTGCCTTTAGTAAAAATGGGTGAGGAAAATTTCACGGTAATTATATCACTGAACCCATCCACGCAATTTCCATCGGCGCTTATCACGTTCACGGCCGTTGGCCCATTCACTATAAAATTGCTTCCGTTGCCGGCAATTGTACTGCAATCGATGCGCTTGGGAAAGTATACTTTTATTTCATCAGGTGCGCAGCCAGGTGCACCAATGCTATCTGCAAATATGGGCTCGGGAATACTGTACACAAATGGTACCTGTTCAGCAGGTGGCACCGGCCGGTCGCAATGATCGAGCACGGTAGTTCCATCAGTACCTGCATTGATAATGAGTTGGTAGTTCCCATTGCTGAGAGGAGCAGAAAGCGTGAGCACCACTTCATCAAAATCGAAGCCGCCCGAGCAATTTGCGGCAACTGCAGAAATAACGGTAGCAACCGCTGGTGAAATGGTGAACTCTGAGCCCGCAGGCGTCAGGCTGTTGCAACGCATTTTCTTGTTCATCTTCACACGCAGCGTGGTGCCATCGCAATCAGGTTTAGCTGACAAAAGGTGTGGCTCGAGGGGATCCGTGATTACGGCGGTGCCCCCAACGAAGCTGAGGTCATAACCACTTTGCCCGTCAGTGAAATGGCTGATCATGAGCAGGTACTCATGACCGGCAATGAGGTTGGGCATTTTTGAAAAAGTAGGTTCATTATCAGCAGGATTGGATGCGCAGCCAATGGCGGCGATGCCGGCAGCTGAGGCCCCGGTGGCGCCATAGGTACCTGCCCAGTTGCCAATGACCACGAGGGAGGTATTTGTAAAGATCTGGTTGGGGTCATGGCCGGTAATATCATATAACTGCCAGTCATAGTCCTCGTTCATGGCAAGAGGGTTGATCACGAAGCCGAGAGTGCCCGCCACGTAGCAGGTGAATTTATAGTAATAGGGATTTTTATTTTGATAAATGGCATCGCCGGTGCCGGAGCAACCGGGAACGAAAATATCATTTGTAGAGCAGAGCGGAACGGTAAGCTGAGTAAAGGTAGTAGTGCCGCAAACCGGAAAAGCGGTGGAGGGGGTTTGCCCGATATTGGTGCAGGGCTGAGCCTGCATGAAAAGAGAAAGGCTGGTCAGAAGGGTCAGCAACAAATAGGATCTTTTACTCATAAGCTTAAAACAACGCGTAAAATTCGGTATAAAAATCGGGATTTTGCAGCGAGGGTCATACTGTTCAATAAACTGGGTGATTGAACCGCAAACCTACTGGCAGCCATACACTTTTCCCGGCAGTGCCACGATCACGTTTTGCAATTCGAGGCTTAAGACAGCGGCGGCAACGGCGCTGCTGCTTAGGCCACTTCTTAAATTGAGTTCGTCAATATGCATCATTTCTCTTTCCTGCAACAGCTGCAACACGCGTTTCTCATTATCGGTCAGCTCCACGAACAGCCGCCGCTGTTTTTCTTTTGGCACATTTTCTTTCGGCTGCCACCTGAGCAACTCGGCCAGTTCGGTACCATTCGTTATCAGGATGGCCTTGTGGTTTCGGATGAGCTGGTTGCACCCGGCGCTCTTGCTATCCGTCACCTTCCCGGGAAAGGCAAATACATCTCTGTTGTATCCATTGGCCAGCTCAGCCGTGATCATGCTGCCACCACTGACACCGGTTTCTATCACAACCGTTGCATCACTCAAGCCGGCCACTATGCGATTGCGGGTGGGAAAATTATGCCTGTCAGGTTTGGTGCCACTAAGAAATTCAGTGAGCAGGCCGCCTGAATTGCGCGTCAGTTCTTTGGCGAGACTGCGATGTTCATGGGGATAGACCTGGTCCAGGCCGTGAGCCAGGATGCCCACGGTGGCGAGATTGTTTCGAAGGGCGGCTTTATGAGCGAGGGCATCGATACCAAAGGCGAGGCCGCTGATGATCAGTACATTTAGGGGAGCGAGGTCAGAAATAAATTTTTCCGTCATCAGTTTGCCGTATTCGGTATGATTTCGAGTACCGATCACGGAAACGATTTTTGAAGAATTGAGATTTGCTTCTCCTTTGTAATAGAGAAGAGTAGGAGAGTCATAGCAATTCAACAGCCTCAAGGGATAATCTTCCTCACCTATGAACAGTGGTTTTATCCTGAATTTTTCAATGAAGCGCATCTCTTCTTCGGCTATCCTGAATTTGTCAAATTGCTTTATTGATTTTGCCCTGATTGAGCCGATGCCTTCTATTTTCTCAAGATCGGTGCGCTTTGCTTGGAAAATTTCTTCGGGCTCATAAACCTGTAGGAGTATCTTGGCCTGTACGGGTCCTATGTTAGGGATGCAGGTGAGGGCAATTTTATACAGAAGGTCGGGAGTCAAGGGATTTTTTCATACAAGCTATTTTAGAATGAGTGATGCGCAAGGGGTAAAAAACGACATTCGGCGTGGTTTGCAACGGTGGAAAACGGGGAAAAGTTGATTTTGATTAATAGCTTGAATGTAGAATTTGGAAGTGGTAAGTGGCAATTGGAATCTGGAATTAGGAATTTGGAATCAGGGGTTGCTAAACATTCAGGGAAACCGACACATGATTTACGAGCGGGCAACCTCAACAATTTAGCAACCCCTGATTCCAAATTCCAAATTCCTAATTCCTATATGTATCTTTGCAGACTCTAAATTTCAAAGAAAAAATGAGCCGGAAAGGAAAGGTGTTAGTGGCCATGAGCGGGGGGATCGACAGCACAGTTACTGCACTGATGCTCAATGACCAGGGGTATGAAGTGGTGGGAATCACCATGAAAACCTGGGACTATGCAGCCAGCGGGGGCGGCAGGAAGGAGACCGGCTGCTGCAATGTTGACAGCTTTAATGATGCACGACAGGCTGCCGTGGAACATGGTTTTCCCCATTACATTCTTGACATTCGGGAGGAGTTTGGCGGTTTTGTAATCGAGAACTTTGTTGATGAATATATAGCCGGGCGCACACCCAACCCTTGTGTGCTTTGCAATACGCACATTAAATGGCGGGCCTTATTGAAAAGAGCCGACGCACTGGGCTGTGACTATATTGCTACAGGTCATTATGCCCGCATCCGCCAACATGAAAATGGAAGGTACGTGATAAGTAAAGCCATTGATGAAACTAAAGATCAGAGTTACGTTTTATGGGGGCTTCAGCAGGATCTCCTGAGCAGGACACTTTTACCGCTCGCGCCCTATCGCAAGACGGAGATCCGGCAGATGGCGCTAGATTATGGCTATCCCGAGCTCGCTAAGAAAAGTGAAAGCTATGAGATTTGCTTCGTGCCCGATAATGATTACAGGGGGTTTTTGAAGCGTCGCGTTGAAGGTTTGGAAGAAAGAGTGGCCGGCGGAAATTTTGTTGATAAACAGGGAAATATCCTTGGCAAACACAAAGGCTACCCATTCTATACCATAGGCCAGCGAAAGGGACTTGAAATAGCCTTTGGAAAGCCTGTGTTCGTGACCAGGATAGACCCTGAAACAAACACCGTCACACTTGGAGATGAGAACGATCTTGACCAAAATGAAATGACGGTAGGAAAGCTCAACCTGATCAAGTACGATATCATTAGTCAGGGTATGGAAGCAATGACCAAAATCCGCTACAAGGATAAAGGCTCGCTTTCAAATATTTACCCCGAAAATGGCACCATGCGCGTTAAATTCTACGAGCAGGTAAAGGGCATTGCCCCTGGCCAAAGCGCCGTTTTTTATGAAGGAGATGATGTAATTGGTGGTGGTATCATACAGAAAGGATGGACAAGCCAGTGAGTGACGACCCAGAGCAGGGAATTGAGCAATGGCAATAAATTCGGGCAAAAATCGTTTGATGGCGGGGAGACTATGTTTCCCCGCTTTTTGTTTGTAGTTTTACAGGCGTTTGCCTATGGCAATACAAATTTTGTATCCTTGAACCAACGAAACCGATTATGAGACTCAAGTCCAGACTCCCGCTTCTTTTATCCATCACACTTGCATGCGGTTTATTATCCTGTTCCAAAACTGAAGATTTTCAAACTGATTTAATTGAAGAATATTTTCCACTCGCGCCCGGAAAATATATCACTTACCGTCTCGATTCATTGGTATTCGTAAACTTTGAACGGGATATTGAAACGCATCGGTACCAGGTAAAACACCTCGTTGATGCAGAAGTGCAGGATAATCTTGGCAGGCCATCTTACAGGATATACCGGTTTATTCGTGATTCGGCTGGCCTTACTGACTGGGTTCCTAATGGTACGTATTACATTACCCCAGGCGAAGATGAGGTGGAAGTAATTGAAGACAATTTGAGATTCGTAAAACTTCATATGCCCATTCGTGAGGGTTATTCATGGGAAGGCAACAGGTATCTTCCTGATAATCCCTATTCTTCTCTCTATGATTTTAGCAATGACCGGGATATGGAAACATGGGAATACTATTATGATCGTTTTGAATCGATCTTTTCTCACCAGGGGTATGATTATTCTGATGTATGGACGGTAGAGCAACAGGATGTAGCTAGCAATATCCCCGTGTCTGATCCTGGGTCATTTGGATTTAAGTCAAGGGCTGTTGATAAATACGCGAAAGGAATAGGTCCTGTTTACCGCGAATACTATCTCTACGAATATCAACCCAATCCAAGCGGCGTAAGTCCCTTTTACTCCGGTTTCGGGATACAGATGTGGATGATCGATCATAACTGATCTCATCGTAATTGCGTAATTTGAGGAGCTAAAAACCTTTTAATGAAGGGACTCGTACTCATTTTACTTGCTTGTTTATTCATCCCTGAAACGCATGCACAGCACACAAGGCATTTAATCTACTTAAAGAATAAAGGTGCTACCACGCATACGTTAAGCAACCCTTCCCAGTACCTGTCAGCAAGAGCGGTTGCAAGAAGAACAAAGTATAACATTCCAATTGATAGCCTTGACCTGCCGGTACCAGCTTCTTATCTCACTCAAATAAGAAACATTCCCGGAGTTACAATATTAAATGCATCAAGATGGTTGAACGCAGTGGTAATTGATACCACTGATGCAAATGCAATATCCGCCATCCAGGCGTTGCCGTTCGTGCAATCGAGTACAGCAATTGCTTCAAAAGCCATCGGGAATGGTCCGGAAAAATTTTCATTGCTGAATCGGCAGGTCTTTCATTCACAATGGAGGCCACAAGGTATTGAATCAGATTATTTCAATTACGGCAACGGCTCATTTGATGAAATACATCTGCATAAGGGAGAATTCCTTCACAACATTGGCCTTCGGGGCCAGGGTATGCAAATCGCCATGCTTGATGCAGGATACTTCAACTATACTACGCTGGATGCTTTTGACAGTATAATGGCGAATGGACAGGTACTAAGCACCTGGGATTTTGTGAACCGCGAGACGAGTGTGGTAGAAGACCACTCTCATGGCATGATGTGTCTTTCCACTATCGCTGCCAACATACCCGGTGAATTCATCGGTAAGGCACCGAAAGCTTCATTTCATCTTTTTAAGACAGAAGACATTGCTTCTGAATATCCCATTGAAGAATTCAATTGGGTGTGTGGCGCGGAAAGGGCGGATAGTGCCGGAGCTGACATTTTGAGTAGTTCACTTGGCTATAATACGTTTGATGATCCGGCGATGGATCACTCATATAACCAGCTGGATGGTAATACAGCCATGTGTACGCGCGGCGCCGATATCGCCGCAAAAAAAGGGCTGGTAGTGGTGAATGCGGTAGGCAACTATGGCGCCTCGCCCTGGCATTTTCTCGCTGCGCCTGCTGATGCGGATAGTATACTTGCCGTGGGTGCAGTGAATACGATGGGATTGGTTTGGTCAGGTTCAGGGTACGGCCCTTCAGCTGACGGAAGAATAAAACCAGATGTTGCATCCGTGGGATTGAATGCCCTTGTACAGGGAGCTGGCAATACCGTGGGGGTTGGTACCGGTACGTCATACGCTGCACCTAACATGGCAGGGCTTGCTACCTGTCTCTGGCAGGGATTCCCTGAGTTTAATAATATGCGAATTATACGCGCCATCCGGGAAGCCGGTAACATTTTCAATAATCCGAATGACAGGATTGGGTATGGAATCCCGGATATGAAAAAGGCATTTTCCAATTTGTTAATTGAATATGCTACTTCATCAGCTACGGTAGCCAATTGCAACGCATCTATACAATGGCAAAGCAAGGATGTGTCAGTAATGAGATATGAAATTGAAAGAAAATTGCCGACAGAAAATAGTTATACCAAGGTAGGCGAGGTGAATGCCCAGCCGGGCATGGTTCTATCTAACCATAATTATACATATAATTCCAGCCTCAATAACGTGCAGGCGGGAACTGTATCATTTCGCATCAGGCAAATAATAGACACCGCTTCCCTCACTTTTACTGCTATCTACGTGGATACAGTTGATATGATTTTGGCAAGCACATGTACTACCACCGGAATAGATGACCCGGACCCTGATGCTGGTTTCGTTGGCATTCAGCCTAACCCTGTAACTGCAAACAGCTCGCTTGTAATATATACTAGAAACCCGGTGAATGAGTTGAACATCGTGGTTTTTGATATGAATGGAAGAAGGGTGATTGAATTGAAAGAATCAAAAGGCGCAGGTAAGAAAGTTATCTCCCTATCTACCGTTAATCTTTCTTATGGCAAGCACGTGGTAGTTGTTTATGACAGGAACAACTTGCTTGGGAAGGCAGAATTTGTAAAGAATTTTCATTGAGCCGTTTAAAAGCATCTGGAAACTCCTCAGGAAAGGGACATAGCTGACGAGCTGATTAGCTGATGAAAGACTAATTTGGAAAGCGCAAAATATATCGGTAATCTGGCAGGCCAACATCGATCGATGGCGGAATTTGGAATTTGGAATTAGGCGGTTACTAAATAGTTGAGGTTGCCCTTCTTAAAGCAAACGTCGGTTTCCTTGAATATTTAGCAACCGCCTAATTCCAAATTCCCAACTCCATCTTCGATCCTGAACGATTTTTCTATTGCATGACCGGGTTAACCTTAAACGTCTTAAACGTCATGTATATTTGCGTCCAAAATCGATAGTATGAAGGTTATGAAATTTGGTGGTACCAGTGTAGGTAAGCCGGAGCGGATGCATCACATCGTGACCCTGGTGGAAAACCAACCGGAACCCGCAATTGTAGTATTATCAGCCTTAGCGGGTACTACAAATGCGTTGGTGGAAATCGGGATTTTCATAGCAAAGGGTGACAGGTCATCCGCTAAGCAGGCTATTGAGAAACTGGAGGCGCATTACCGGGCTTTTATCAAAGAACTGGTGACCACCGACGCGGCACAAAAAAAGGCTGAATCAATTATAGCGGAGCATTTCGAATTTCTCCATATCATACTTAAAATTTCGTTCAGTGAGGCTCTAAGTAAAGATATACTTGCACAAGGCGAGCTGCTTTCTACCAAATTATTTTGCGTGTACCTGGAGGAGAAGGGAATCTCACACGTATTGCTACCGGCGCTTGAGTTCATGACAATCGATCTGCACGAAGAGCCACAAATTGGGAGCATACGTATTAAACTTACCCAACTTGTTCAACATAACCCGGATTGTAAACTATTTATTACCCAGGGATACATTTGCAGGAACGCTAGGGGAGAAGTTGATAATCTAAGGAGGGGAGGAAGTGACTATTCCGCTTCGTTAATAGCGGCTGCCATCAATGCGAGTGTGTGTGAAATTTGGACCGATATCGATGGCATGCATAATAATGACCCCCGGGTTGTAAAGAAAACGAAACCTGTGGAGCAGTTGAGCTTTGATGAAGCTGCTGAGCTTGCGTATTTTGGAGCTAAGATCTTACATCCTGCTTCCATCTGGCCTGCACAGCAGTATAAAATCCCGGTCAGGTTATTAAATACTCTACAACCGGATGCAAAGGGCACACTAATTACTGAACATGCGGGAAGCGTGGGGGTAAAGGCAGTTGCGGCAAAGGATAACATTATTGCCATTCGTATTAAAAGCAGCCGCATGTTACTGGCTTATGGTTTCCTTCGAAAGATTTTTGAAGTTTTTGAAAAATATCGCACGCCTATTGATATGATCACTACCTCCGAGGTGGCCGTTTCATTAACTATAGATAACCCGGTTTACCTGAAAGCCATCGTGAAGGAATTGGAACCATTTGGTGCGATTGAGGTAGATGAACACCAGGCTATCATTTCTGTGGTGGGAAATGAAATTGCGCAGACTTCAAATATCATCAAGAAGCTGTTCGAATCAATCATGCATATTCCTGTTCGCATGGT
>Ga0196972_1000231_pt1 | contig 40325 bp, 40 predicted proteins | sample S1v_2013CmetaG_FD_148618 | JGI IMG/M metagenome (GOLD analysis project Ga0196972, IMG submission 148618) | Soil microbial communities from Anza Borrego desert, Southern California, United States - S1+v_20-13C | ecosystem: Environmental > Terrestrial > Soil > Desert | place: USA: California...
TTCAGCGCCGCCGCGAGCGACAGCGTCATCGGCCCGACCTCGCGCTGGTTGACCAGGCACTTCTTGGACTCGTGCACGAATTCGATCGGGTCCTCCACCGTCAGGATGTGGCCGTACTCGGTCTCGTTCAGGTGGTTGATCATGGCCGCCAGCGTGGTCGACTTGCCCGAGCCCGTGGGGCCCGTCACCAGCACCATGCCGCGCGGCTTGAGCGCCAGGTCGCCGAAGATCTTGGGCGCGTTGAGCTGCTCCAGGCTCAGGATCTTGGAGGGAATGGTCCGGAACACCGCGGCGGCGCCGCGGTTCTGGTTGAACGCGTTGACCCGGAAGCGCGCCAGCCCCTCGATCTCGAACGAGAAGTCGCACTCGAGGAATTCCTCATACTGCTTGCGCTGCGTGTCGTTCATGATGTCGTACACCATGGCGTGGACCTGCTTGTGGTCCAGCGCATCGACGTTGATGCGGCGCACGTCGCCGTGCACGCGGATCATGGGCGGCAGGCCGGCCGACAGGTGCAGGTCCGAAGCCTTGTTCTTCACGCTGAATGCCAGCAGCTGGGTAATATCCACCGGGTCCCCTCTTCGACGTCGTGCCTATTGGAAAGCGCCGGCCGATTATGACGACGATTCACGACAACCTCCAGACCGTCCGGGCGCGGATCGCCGCCGCCTGCGCCGGGGCGCAACGCGCAGTGAACGATGTCACGCTGCTGGCGGTGTCCAAGACCTTCGGCCCCGAGGCCGTGCGCGAAGCGCACGCCGCCGGCCAGCTCGCCTTCGGCGAGAACTACATCCAGGAAGCGGTCGAGAAGATGGCGCTGCTGGAGGACCTGCCGCTCGAGTGGCACTGCATAGGCCCGATCCAGAGCAACAAGACGCGCCTGGTCGCGCAGCACTTCGACTGGGCCCACACGGTGGACCGGCTCAAGATCGCGCAGCGCCTGTCCGACCAGCGCCCCGAGGACAAGCCGCCGCTGTCGGTGTGCATCCAGGTCAACGTCGATGGCGGCACCACCAAGTCCGGCGTGGCGCCCGACGAAGTGGCCGCGCTCGCGCGCGAGGTGGCTCAGCTGCCGCGGCTGCGGCTGCGCGGCCTGATGACCATCCCGGAGCCGGCGCCCGACTTCGACGCCCAGTACCAGGTGCATGCCCGCGCCACCGCCCTGTTCCGGCAACTGCAGGCCCAGGGGCTGCCGCTGGACACGCTGTCCATGGGCATGTCGGCGGACCTGGAGGCGGCCATCGCCGCGGGCAGCACGATGGTGCGGGTGGGGACCGCCATCTTCGGCGGCCGGCCGCGCCGCTGACGCAGCGGCACCGGAGGCCTCAACTCCAGTTGCGGTCAGGCCGCGGATCCAGCCGCCGGGCGGCGGCGACGACATCCTGCAGATCCACCGGGTCGCTGAACGGATCCTCGTCCAGTTCGGTCACGCGATTGAGCTCCTTCTGCCAGCGCCGCAGTTCCTCGACATAGGGCGCGTGCGGCACCCGCGCCAGCCGCCCGTCGCGCGGCACGAGGTCGCAGATGCCGTTGTGCAGCCACTCGCCGGTGTGCCAGTCCGGCATGTCCACGCCGGGGAAGAGGCAGATGCCGTGCAGGTCCATGCCCTGGTTGACCGCCGCCATGGCTTCCTGCATCACGTCGCGCAGCCAGTCGGGCCGGCCGCGGCCCATGCCGCTGGTCTCGCCGATGACCATGGGCCGCCGGTAGCGCTCCCAGGCGCGGCGCAGCAGGTCGCACAGAGGCACGACGCCCGGGCTGCCGGGCGGCAGGGCCTGGTGCGGCCCCTGCTCGCGGTACTCCATCTGCCCGAACGAGTAGTTGTTGGCGCCCACGATGTCCAGGATCTCGGGCGAGCCGCCCAGCTCCGGGTGGGCCATGCCGCACAGCATGTCCCAGGCCAGGAAGCTGTCGACGAAGGTCTCGTGCGCGGCCGCTTCCTGCTGGTCGGGCCGGTCCGGCGGCGCCACCACCTGGATCAGCGGATCCACGTGCACCATCCGCGCCTGCGGCAGCACCTCGCGGATCGCCTGCGCACCGGCGATGGCGGCGGCGCACAGCGCGACCCGGAACCGCTCGCGCGTGGCGCGGTCCTTGCCGTACGGCGCCACCCAGCCCCACTCGCCGCCGCAGAAGGCGAAGAAGGTGATCTCGTTGATCGGGGTGAACCAGTAGGGGCCTGGCAGTTCATCGCGGACGTGCCGCGCCACGGCACCGCAATAGCCGGCGAAGCGCTCGCGAAAGGACGGCTGGAACGGGTCGGCGTCGTCGGGGTAGCCGTAGTGGCACAGGTCCCACAGCGGGGTCACGCGCGTGCGCCGCATCGCGTCGAGCATCGGCGCGATGCTCGAGAAGTCGTAGCGGCCGCCGCCGCGGTCGGCCATCGGCCAGGGAATGCCTTCGCGGGCGACGGCGATGCCGAGGTCCCGCAGCATGCGGTAGTCCTCCAGCGCGTGCTCGCGGTGCTGGGTCTCGGCCACCAGGTCGCGGCGCCGGCCGTCCTTCCACAGGAAGGTCGAGCACTCGAAGCCGGACAGGAAGAAGGTCGGGAAGATCCCCGCGTGCGACGCACCCATGCCCGAGTGCATCACAGCGCCGCGCCGGGCGGGCGCCGCTGTTTGGAAATGCAAGCGGCGCGCCGGGACGGCCGCGCTACTTGCGGGCCGCGGGCGGCATCACCGGCTTGACGTTGCCGCAGTCGGCCGACAGCCACTTGCCGGACGATTCCATCTGCGTGGTCTCGGTCTTGCCTCGGTCGGTGCTGGTGATGGTGGTGCGGGCGGTGTAGGCCTCGTTGCCCTTCATGGTGATCTGGCTCTCGCCGCGCGAGGGCGGGTTGGTGCAGGTGAACACCACCTTCATCGTGTTGCCGGTGCGCTGCTGCTGGGTGGTGCGGCAGTCGCCCTGCTGGCCGGCGATGTCGTTGCGCTCGACCATCTCCTTGGTCATGCACATGCGCATGCCCTGGCCGCCCGGCGACATGCCCACGCCTTGGCGCGCCATCATGGCTTCCATCTGCTTGCGCTGCTCGGGCGGCATGGCGGCCATCTGCTCGCGCATCTCCTTCATCGCCTCGTCCAGCTCGGGGTTGCCCTTGAAACTCTGCTGGATCTCCCACAGCCCGGGCTTGAGCGTGGTCTGGGCGGCGGCCGGCGCCAGCACGCAGGCGGTGGACAGGGCCAGGGCATACGGCAGGATCTTCATGTCTTCTCCTCTTGTGTGACAACGCGCCGATTGTGTCCGCGCCCGCCGCTCAGGCCAGCGTGGCCTGGCGCACGGCGTGTTCCCAGCGCGACATGGCTTCCAGCGCCTGCCCGCGCGGCAGCACCGGCGTGAAACGCCGCTGCACCTGCCACTGCGCCTGCAGTTCGTCGGTGCCCGCATACACGCCGGCCGACAAGCCCGCCAGGTAGGCGGCGCCCAGGGCCGTGGTCTCGGTAACGGCCGGACGCACCACGGGGATGCCCAGCAGGTCGGCCTGGAACTGCATCAGCAGGTCGTTGACGCAGGCGCCGCCGTCGACGCGCAGCTCGGTGACCGGCGCCACCCCGGCGGCCTGTGCGTCGCGGGCCATGGCCTGCAGCAGCGCGGCGCTCTGGTAGGCGATGCTCTCCAGCGCGGCGCGCGCGATGTGGGCCACCGTGGTGCCGCGCGTCAGCCCGGTGATGGTGCCGCGCGCGTCGGGTTTCCAGTAAGGCGCGCCCAGGCCGGTGAAGGCCGGCACCAGCATCACGCCGCCGGCGTCCGGCACGCTCTCGGCCAGCGCCTGCACCTGGGCGCTGCTCTGGATCGCACCGAGGCCGTCGCGGAGCCATTGCACCACCGCCCCGCCGACAAACACGCTTCCCTCCAGCGCGTACGCGCTGGAGGATCGCGTGGCGTGGGCTTGACGCCCGCCCCCTCCCAAACCCTCCCCCTCACGGGGGAGGGCTTCAGGCAACTGGCACGCCGCCGTGGTCAACAGCTGATTGGTGCTCGCAATCGGCCGTGCCCCGGTGTGCATCAGCAGGAAGCAGCCGGTGCCGTAGGTGTTCTTGGCCAGGCCCTCGCGGAAGCAGGCCTGGCCGAACAGCGCGCTCTGCTGGTCGCCGGCTACGCCGCCGATGCGCACCGGCGCGCCCAGCAGCGCTTCCACCGTGCGGCCGTAGTCGGCGCTGGACGGCAGCACCTGCGGCATCAGCGAGGCCGGCACCTGCAGCAGCGCCAGCAGGTCCTCGTCCCAGCGGTTGCGGTGCACGTCGAACAGCATGGTGCGGGACGCATTGGTCACGTCGGTGGCGTGCAGCGCGCCGCCGGTGAGCTGCCACAGCAGCCAGCTGTCGATGGTGCCGAAGGCCAGTTCGCCGCGCTCGGCCGCCGCGCGGGCGCCGGGCACGTTGTCCAGCAGCCAGCGGATCTTGGTGCCGGAGAAATAGGAGTCGATCAGCAGCCCGGTGCGCTGCTGGATGCGATCGGCGTGGCCCTGCTCGCGCAGCTGCGCGCACAGCGGCTCGCCGCGCCGGTCCTGCCAGACGATCGCGTTGTGGATCGGCTGGCCGGTCCTGCGGTCCCACAGCACCGCGGTCTCGCGCTGGTTGGTGATGCCCAGCGCCGCCACGTCGCGCGCGGTGATGCCGGCCTTGGCCAGCGCCTCCTGCGCGGTGGCGAGCTGGCCGCGCCAGATCTCCAGCGGGTCGTGCTCGACCCAGCCGGGCTGCGGATAGATCTGCGGCAATTCGCGCTGGGCCAGCGCGACGATGCGCCCCTGGCGGTCGAAGACGATGCTGCGGGAGCTGGAAGTGCCCTGGTCGAGCGCGAGCAGGTAGGTCATCCGCCGATGCTAGCCGCAGCCGCGGCGGCCCGGCATCCGGGCCAGCCCGCGCCGCAGCCGCTTCAGCTGCCGGTGCGATCGGGCTTGCGCGCTTCCTGCTGCGCAGCCTCGTCGACCTCCGCCGCGGACGCCTCGGGCTGGTCGGGCGAGGTGTCGACCTGGTGGCCCTTGAGGGTGGTGCGGCTGGTCAGCTTGCGGCCGGCCTTGCCCTTGGCGATGCCGCCGTGCGAATTCCATTCGGCGGCCTCGCCGGCGCGCAACTTCTCTCCCATGCTTCGGTGCTCCTTCGGATGGACCACCCATGATGGCGGCGTTCTGCCCGGCGGCGGGTTACCGGGCGTGTCGGCCGGGCCGCCCCTCACTGGCGCCGGCGCTCGGCCAGCTCCTCGATCAGGCCGCGGATGCGCCCCACGTTCAGCGGCTTGGTCAGGTGCGCGTCGAAGCCGGCCTGCATCGACTCCTGCACGTCCGTGTCCTGCCCCCAGCCGGTGGCGGCGATCAGGATCATCGAGCGACCCCATTCGGTGGCGCGCAGCCGCCGCGCGACCTCGTGGCCGCTGAGGTCCGGCATGCCGATGTCCAGCAGGGCGATGGCCGGCCGCTGCTGCTCGGCCACGTGCAGGGCCTCGTTGCCGCTGCGCGCCAGCACGGCCCGGAAGCCCGACAGCTCCAGCAGCTTGGCCAGGCCCCAGGCGGCGTCGCCGTTGTCGTCGGCAACCAGGATCAGCTCGCCCTGCGCGGCCGGCGCCGGCTCGGGCGCCTGCTGGGCCGGCGGCTGGGGCAGCGCCTCCGCCCGGCCCTCCGCCGGCAGCAGCGGCAGGCCGACGCGCAGCTGGCAGCCCTGCCCCAGCCCGGCCGAGCTGGCCATGATCCAGCCGCCGTGCAGCTCGACGATGTTGCGCGCCAGCGCGAGGCCGATGCCCAGCCCGCCGTTGGAACGGTCGAGCGAGCCCTGCCCCTGGGAGAACAGGTCGAACATGCGCTCGATCTGCGAGGGGTCCATGCCGATGCCGTTGTCGCACACCTCGATCACCACCTCGTCGTGGAAGACCTCGGCCGACACCTCGATGCGGCCGCTCTCCGGCGTGTACTTGGCGGCGTTGGTGACCAGGTTGGAGACCACCTGGGCCAGCCGCATCGGGTCGCCGTCGACCTGCACCGTGGGCGGCGGCAGCCGCACCACCAGCTCGTGCGAGGCGGCCTGCACCAGCGGCCGGGTCGCCTCCAGCGCCGACTGGATGAAGGCGGACACGGCGACCGGCTGCCGGGTCAGGCTCAGCCGCCCCAGCGTCAGCCGCGAGACGTCCAGCAGCTCGTCCAGCAGCGACTTCATGGCGCGCGCCTGGCGCTGCACCACCTCGGCCGCCTTCTGCCGCGCCGATTCCGGCAGCCGCGGCATCAGCAGCAGCTCGGAGGCGCTGGCGATCGAGGCCAGCGGGTTGCGCAGCTCGTGCGACAGCACGGCGAGGAAGCGATCCTTGTTGGCGTCGGCCTGCTCCAGCGCGTGCCGCGCCTGCTCCATTTCCTCCAGCGCCCGGCGCAGTTCGGCCTGGCTGCGCTCCATCGCCTGCTGCGCTTCCATCGCTTCCTTCATGTCGCGCGCGATGGCGGTGCCGCCGATGACCTCGCCGCCGGGGCCATGGATGGGCGAGACCCGCACCGAGATGTGCGCGTCGGTGCCGTCCTTGCGCCGCCGCACCGCCTCGTACTGGATCGCCTCGCCCTGACGGATGCGCCGCATGTTGTCGTGGTACTCCGCCTCGCGGCCCGGCGCCAGCATGAACAGCGGCTGCCCGACCACCTCCTGCGCCGTATAGCCGTAGATGCGTTCGGCGCCGGCGTTCCAGCTCAGGATGGTGAAGTCGGTCGAGAAGCTGGTGATCGCGTCGGTCGACGCGTGGACCACGGTGGACAGCCAGCGCAGCGCCTGGTCGGCCTGCTTGCGCTCGGTGATGTCGACGAAGGACAGCACCACGCCGGACCGGTCGTCCTGGGCCACGCGATAGGGCAGCAGGCGCACCAGGTAGCAGCGCCTGGCGCGGTCGCCGACTTCGCGCTCGACCGGCTCCGGGCGCTCGAGCACGCGCTGCACGTCGGCCGCCAGCTCGGGGTAGTCCAGCGGCGTTGCCAGATCGGTCAGCGGCCGGCCGCGGTCGGCCGGGATCAGGCTGAACAGGCGCGTCGCGGACTCCGTGTAGTGCCGCACCCGCAGCGCGGTGTCCACGAACACGGTGGCGATACCGGTGGCCTTCAGCAACTCGACCAGCCCGCGGTCCGCGCGTTCCATCTCGGCCGGCCGCGGGCCCTGGGCCGGCTGCGTCGGCGACACCGCCGGGCTGCCGGACTCGAACAGCACCAGCAGCAGGCCGGCACCGACGTCGGGGGCCGGCACCACGCGCACGGTGAGCGTGAGCGGCCCCGAGCCATCCTGCAGTTCGACCGGGTCCGACTGGACCGCGGCCTGCGACTGCGCCGCCTGCTGCAGCGCCGCGGCGAGCGCCGGCCGCAGCGCCGGATCGACCAGCGACGGCAGCCGGCGCGTGGGCTCGCCGCCGCGCCACTGCAGGAAGCGGCCGGCCTGGGGCGACAGGTGGACGATCTCGTGCCCGGCATCCACCAGCACCGAGGGTGGGCCCAGCCGTTCGAGCAGCCTCAGGTGCAGCTCGGCCGGGGTCTCGCGCCGCGCCGGAAGGGACTCGACGCGCGGGGTCCCCTTGCGGCCGGGACGGTCGGCGGAATCGTCGGGCGAGGCCCCGGACGGGTCGGGCTGCGCGGCTTGCATGCTCCTGCACCAGCGACTGGTGTGCGGGTCGTTTTTTCATTATGCGCTGCGTCCGACAGCAGTCGCGCCCCGCCGACTACGCGACAGCAGCGAACCGGGACCCACACTGCGGCCAGACCACAGGAGGACCCCATGGCCTACAGCAGCATCCTCGGCGCCGACCCGGCGCCAGCCCAGCCCGCGGGCCGCGGCAGCGACGCGCTCGGCCCGAGCGACAACTCGGACAGCGGCAGCGACGCCATCGGCACGCGCGAGGTCCACGCCGATTCGGACGGCCCCGGCACCGGCGAGCGCGGCGGCGTGGCCGGCGCCGACGCCGAGGAAGGCGCCGACATCGCGCCCGACCGGGTGGTTCGCATGGGCGCCGGCGACGACGAGGCGCTCGGCGAGGACGTGGAATCCGGCGAGGGCTTTCCGGAAGCGGATCCCGACAGCCAGGAATTCACCGACCTGGACGGCGACAGCGAGCCGGAAGCGGACGGCGAGGCCGACCGCTGAAGCCCGCATCCCATCCGCCGGGCGAGCGGCGCATCGCCGAAACCCTGCGCCGCCGCTTCGGCGTGCGCCGGCTGCGGCCGGGCCAGCGCGTCGTGATCGACCAGGTGCTGGCCGGCCGCAACACGCTGGCGATCATGCCGACCGGCGCCGGCAAGTCGCTGTGCTACCAGCTGCCGGCCCTGCTGCTGCCCGGTCGCACGCTGGTGGTGTCGCCGCTGATCGCGCTGATGAAGGACCAGGTGGAAGCGCTGGGCGAGCGGGGCATCGCGGCGGTGCAGCTGAACAGCTCGCTGGACGGCGAGGCCACCAAGGCCGCGCTCGCGCAGGCCCTGGACGGCAGCGCCGGCATCGTCATGGTCACGCCGGAGAAGCTGGCCGAACCCGGCTTCGTGCAGGAGCTGGCGCGCCACCCCACCAGCCTGCTGGTGGTCGACGAGGCGCACTGCATCTCGCAATGGGGACACGACTTCCGGCCCGCCTTCCTGGAGATCGGGCCGGCGCGCGAGGCGCTGGGCCAGCCCACGGTGCTGGCGCTCACGGCCACCGCGACCGACGAGGTCGCGCAGGACATCGCGCAGCAGCTGGGGATCGCGCGCACCGGCATCGTCCACACCGGCTCCTACCGCCCCAACCTGGCACTGCAGGTGGAACAGGTCGCCGACGAGGCGGCCAAGCTGGCGCGGGCGGTGGCGCTGGTGCGCGAGGCTAAGGGCTGCGGGCTGGTCTACACGGCCACGGTGAAGGCGGCGCAGGCGCTGCACGAGGCGCTCGCGGCGGCGAACGAATCGGTGGGCCTGTACCACGGCCGGCTGGATGCCGCCACACGCCACGCGGCGCAGGATGCCTTCATGGACGGCGCCGTGCGGGTCATGGTGGCGACCAACGCCTTCGGCCTCGGCATCGACAAGCCCGACATCCGCTTCGTGCTGCACTACCAGCTGCCCCCCGGGCTGGAGGCCTACTACCAGGAAGCCGGGCGGGCCGGCCGCGACGGCCAGGCGGCGCTGTGTACCCTGCTCTACCGGCGCGCCGACAAGGCGGTGCAGCAGTTCTTCCTGGCCGGCCGCTATCCCGGCGACGAGGACGCGCAGGCCCTGTACGAGGCGCTGCGGCAGGCGCCGTCCGAGGGGACGCACTGGACGCTGGCGCTGCTCGCGGCGCGGCTCGTTCGGCCGCGCAGCAAGCTGCAGGTGGCGCTCGGGCTGCTGCGGCGGCGCAAGATCGTCCGCGTGGACGCCGAAGGCGAGCTGCACCTGCTGCGCGAGGACGTCGGCGGTGACACGCTGCGCGAGCTGATGGCCGCCTACCGCGACAAGCGGGAGCAGGACCAGGCCACGCTGGAGCGCATGGTGTTCTACGCCCAGACCGGCCAGTGCCGCTGGCGCCTGCTGCTGGAGCACCTGGAAGGCGAGGCCGCGTTCGAGCGCTGCGGGCATTGCGACAACTGCGTGCGGCTGGCCCGCGCGGAAGCGGCGCAGGCGCAGCAAGAGCAGCCCGCCGACGCCCCGGCCGATGACGAGGCCCCCGCCCGGCCGGCGTTCGCGCCCGGCGACATCGTCACCGTGCGGCGCTACGGCCGCGGCGAGGTCCGGCAGTCCAGCGCCATCGAAGTCGGCGTCGCCTTTGCCGACGGCAGCGTGCGCAGCTTCCGGCCGGAGTTCGTGCGCCGCGCGCGCGGCCAGCCCGCCGTGGGCGCGCAGGCGCCTTCCGCGGCGGTATCGCTCAGCGCAGGCTGACGGTGCCACGCTTCCAGTCCGGGTCGGCCCAGCGCTGGAAGGGGCCTAGCGCCTCGGCATCGCGCGACTGCCGCTGCACCGCCAGGCCGTCCAGCGACAGCACTTCATAGCGGCGCCGGTAGCGGCCCTCGCCGCGCGCCTCGCGCGCCACCAGCACCTGGCGCCCGCCCGGCACCCAGCCGGCGAATTCGGCGTAGCCGAGCCCGGGCGTCACGGCTGCGGGCGGCACCAAGTCGACCGACCAGCCGCCGCGCGAGCGCCGGAACAGCCACAGCTCACGCCAATCCGCCACCGGCTGCACCGCCAGCGCCAGCGCGTTGCCTTCGCGGTTGAGCGAGGCCGACTGCGGCCACACCACGCCGAAGGTGCAGCGGCGGGCCAGCGGCCTGGCCGCATCGTGCCTGGCGTCCACCAGCAGCACGCAGGTCTCGCCCGGCTGGCCGGGGACGGTCTGCACCGAGGGCCGCGACGAGAGCTTGTCCGCAACCGGCGCCGGAACCGCCGCCCAGCGCGAGGCGTTGACCCGCATCACCGCATCGTTCCAGGCGGGCGCGTCGGACTCGGGCAGCTCGGCCGGCTGCACCGACGCCAGCTCCGCGATCGCCCGCTGCGCCGCCGCGTGCGGCGGCTCGCCCCGCCGGGCCTGCTCCCAGGCCAGCGTGCTCCACACCTCGGCGCGGCGCATCGCGACGCGGTTCCTCACGTAGCCGGGCAGGGCTTCCACCTGCACCCGGTCGAGCAGCTCGGCCCGCCAGCGGTTGGCCTCGTGCAGCTGCAGCGGTGGCAGGGCCGGGTCCAGGCAGTCGGCACGCGTCAGCGCCAGCGCCGCGTCGGCCTGCTGCGCCGGGCGCGCGGCCATCGCCAGCACGCGCCGGAACGCCTCGCCGTCGTAGCACACGCGCATGCGGCCTTCGCGTTCGTAACTGGCGAAGCGCACGCCGTAGTGCCGCGCGAGGTCCAGGTCGGCGGCCAGCGCTGCCTGCGCGTTGGCGCTCGTCGCCGCGCCGGCCGACGCTCGCTGCGCCAGCCGATCAGCCATGGTGCCCAGCGCGGCCAGCACCTCGATGCCGGCCTGGCCGCTCACGGCCTCCGCCGGCGCCGCCTGCAGCCAGGCAGCGGCCAGGCCGATGCCCAGCGCCTCCCGCCCGGGCGCGTCCTGCACGAAGCGCAATACGGCCAGCAGCTCGGGCGCCTCGCCCGGCGTGCCGGCCAGGCGTCGAACCTGGCTGGCTCGCACGAAGCCGCCGCGCTCGCGCCGGTGGTCCCACACCTGCAGGTGGTCCAGCCGCTCGCCGCGCACCTCCAGCAGCTCGCCCGGGCGCAGTTGCGCCTGCAGCGGCGCCGAGTCGCGCGCGGCGGCGCGCAGCACGGCGTGGTCGGCGGTCACCAGCGCGGTCCCCAGGCTGGCCGCGGCGGCGGCCGCCAGCAGCACGCCGGCCGGCATCTCACTCGTCCTCCGCTGCGCTGGAGGCAGCGTGCTGCGATACGGCCGGAGCGCCCGGCCCGCCGCCCAGCAGATTGGCGCCGATGAAGCCGCCGGCCGCGCCCGGCGGCGCGATGATCACCTGCACCTTGTCCGAGAGCTTGTCGGCCAGCGTCTTCTGGATCAGCAGCGGGTGGCGCGACAGCAGCGTGCCCTCGCGCGCCATCTGCTCGGCGCTCGCCTGCCCCAGGCGCTCCAGCCGGAAGGCCTCGGCGTCGGCCAGCTGGCGGCGCGCGTCGGCCTCGCCGCCGGCCTCGATGCGGCGCGCCTGCGCGCTGCCCTCGGCCATCTTCAGCCGCACCTGGCGCTCGGCTTCCGCCTCCAGCCGGCGCTGCTCGACCTGGCGCTGCTTGAACGGCAGCACGTGCTTCATGGCCTCCTCCTGCGCCCGCGCGGCGATCACCTGCTCGCGCGCCGCCGCTTCGGCGCGCACCTCGCGCCGCACCTTGTCGGCCGCGGCCTCGAGCTCGGTCTCCTTCACCCGCTTGTCCTTGAGCTCCAGCGTGTAGCGCATCTTCTGCGTGGCCAGTTCCTCGGCCAGCAGCGCCTCCATGCCGCGCCGGTAGTCGTCCGGCAGGTCCACCTTGCCGACCAGCACGCTGCGCAGCAGCACCCCGTCGGCGGCCAGCCGCGGCGCCAGCTCGGTCTCGAGCGCGGCCTGGATCTCGGCCCGCCTGGTCGAGAAGATCTCGCGCACCGTGTAGCGCGCGAACACCTTGTAGACCACGTTGCGCACCGCCGGCTCCACCACCTCGGTGTCCAGGTCGGCGGGCAGGCCGCGCAGCAGCGCGAGCTGCGCCGGATCGACGGCGTAGCGCACCGTCAGGTCGATGCCGACCGACAGGCCCTCGACCGATTGCACCGGCGCCGGACCGGACGCCAGCGCCATCTGCGCCGGCCGCCAGGTGCGGTCGCGCAGCGGCACCCGTCGCAGGCGGTGCACCCCGGGCACGACCAGCACCAGCCCGTCGCGCCACTGGGTGACCTCGCCGGTGAACTGGTTCACCCGCAGGCCGACCTCGCCACGCGGCACCGGCTGCAGCGGCGGATGCCGGACCAGTAGCCAGCCGACCACGGCCAGCAGCGCAAGGACGAGCAGGGCCGGGCCCAGCCGCGAGATGCGCGCCAGCGTGGCCTCGGCGCCGAAGGGCGCGGGCGCGGCGGCCTCCTCGGCGGGCCGGGGAGCGGGATGCGGGAAGGCACGTGACAGGACCCGCGACACGGTGCTGCGCAGCGCGCGCAGCAGGGATTGCAGCTTCTCGATCATGGCGATGGCTCCGGCCGGTTCAGCAGCCGTCCTGCGCCGCCGCCCACAGTTCGGCGCTAGGGACGTTCACGCCGGGGCGGGCCGTGCCGGACAGCAGCAGCACGGTGCGATCGCCCACGTCGACGATGAAGTCGGGGCCGCCATCGCCGTCCAGGTCGGCGATCGAGCGGATGGCGGTCGGCTCGCCGGGCTGCCCGAGCCGGTACAGGTGCTCGGTCCCCGCATAGCGGATGGTGTAGGTCAGCGCGCCGTTGCCGTCCTCCACCGTGAAGCCGAAGGGCGTGCGGCCGAACATCAGCTGGTACTCGCGGTCCGGCATGGGCTGCGCCACCGGCGCGGTCATGCGGTACAGCGGGCGCTCGCCGGTCCTGAGCAGGACGCCGGGGATGCGCACGTACCAGCCCTCGTCCCCGGCCTCGGGCACCGCCCGCTGCGGGTCGGCGGTGCTGACCTCGATCGCGCGCTCGCCGGTGGCCAGGCGGAACCAGCCGTCGACCGGCCAGTGCCCGCCGCCGCTGCCGGCCACTTCGCTGCGCCAGAGGTCGGCGTCCAGCAGGTAGCCGTCCTCCTGCAGGCCGGCGGCCCAGGTGGAGGCGGCGATCACCGCGGCGGCCAGCAGGGCCAGCAACTGGACCAGGGCGCGCAGCGGACGGAACGGGGCGGAAGCGGTGGGCATCGCGTTTCTCCTTCGGGTTGGTGCGATGCGGTCATTCTTCGAAGCGGCCCCGGAGCGAACAATGCAGCCGGCGGGCGGCTTGCTTCACGCGGCGGAAGAAACCTTCACGCGGCGCGCGCGGGGGCCCGCCCATAATCCGCCGCATGGCCCGCATCGCCGTCATCGAGGACGATCCGCCCACCAGCGGGCAGCTCGCCGGCTGGATCCGCGCGGCCCACCCGGCGGCGCAGATCGAGCAGTTCTTCACCCGCGACGAGGCCGAAGCCGCGCTGGCGCGCGCCGCCTACGACGTGGTGGTGCTGGACATCGAGCTGGGGCGCGAACGCCATGCCGGCGTGGCCCTGATCAACGCGATCAACAAGCAGGGCCGCGGCACGCCGGTGCTGGTGGTGTCGGCCATGCCGGCCGCGATCTACCGCAGCATCATGAAGGCGCTGGACGCCTGGGACTACCTGCAGAAGACCACCTTCGAGGAGGCCGACTTCGTCGAGACCTTCCTGGAGATCCTGCGGGTGGCGCGCGAGCGCCGCGCCCTCGATTCGACGCCGCAGCACCCCGGCCCGGAGCTCTCGCTCGACCCGCTGTGGCAGCGCACGCCGACCTGGCGCGGCGAGCGCATCAACCTGCCGCTGACCGCCCAGCGCATCCTGGCCACGCTCTACCAGCGGCGCGGCCAGGTGGTCGGCTACGACGAGCTGTTCGAGGTGGTCAAGAGCGGGCGCAACCGCGACAACGTGCGCAAGCACGTGAGCACCATCCGCGACGCCTTCCGCGAGGTCGATCCCGGCTTCGAGGGCATCGAGAACGTGCCCATGCGGGGCTTCCGCTGGGTGGACCCGCCCGCCGCGGGACGGCCATGAAGCTGCCGCTGGGCGCGCGTGACCGGCCGCGCCTGGGGCTGGCCGCCTTCACCCGCCGCATCCTGCTGCGCGGCGTGTTCGCGCTGCTCGTGATCGCCACGCTGGCGCTGGTGCTGGCGCTGCTGCAGGACGAGAAGGAGCGCAGCTACGCCAACTACCAGCGCGGCTTCCATCGCACCCAGGCCGAGCTGATGGCGCGGCTGCGCCACCCGGCCGGGCTGCTGGCCCTGCTCAATCCCGCGGCCGGCGGCGGCGGGCCGGCCTTGCACCCGCTGCTGCTGCCCTATGCGGCGATCGACTTCGACGACCAGAACAAGGCGCAGCAGGCCGTGGAGATGGCCGGCTGCTCGGTGCGCTACCCGGACGGCAGCTCGGTGTGCGTGGCGATCGGCAGCAACCCGTACGCCGGCGGCTTCGTCTACCTGGTGGGCAGCTTCCGGGCCGCCGACCTGGTGCCGCGCGAGCGCGGCATGCTGGACCTGGATGCGGTGCACCGGGCCCAGGTCACGCTGGCGATGCGGGGCGAGACCTGGCGCTGGATCGCGCCCTTCGAGCGGCTCGGCGGCACGCGCTCGCCGCTGGTGCGCGGGCGCCTGACCGGCTTCGTGGACACCGGAGCGCCCACGCTGCCCTCCCATGCGCGGCCGGTGCGCGACTTCCGCGGCTGGCTGTGGCAGGCCGGCGCCTGCGCCGAGGGCGAGCCGCAGCCGGGCTGCGTGCGCAACACCTTCTTCTCGATCCGGCTGCCGGTGCAGGCCTTCAGCGAGGCCCTGTTCGGCGACCAGCGGCCCGTATGGCCGCCGGCCGACCTGGACCGCATCGAGGTGCGCATGCAGGTGCTGGGTCCGGGCTCGGACGAACCGCTGTTCGACACCGCCGCGCCGGGCGCCTCGCCGCCGCCGTCGCTGCAGGACCTGCGCAAGGCGCTGCTGCCGGGCGAGACGCTGAGCATCCGCAAGCTGGGCGCGAAGGACACGCGGCCGCTGGTGCTGCACGGGCGCGACGAATCGGCCGAACCCTCCTCGCCGCTGATCACGCGGCTGGTGCGGCAGCTGCCGGTGAAGGGCACCACCGGGCTGGTGGAGGCGCGCGAGCTGCTGGCCACGCCAGCCGGCCGCTACGAGGTGCTGCTGACCGGCGACGCACGCGGCATCGAGCGCGGCCTGAGCGCGGTGGCGACCCGCATGTCCTGGTACGTGGGCGCCATGCTGGGTGCCATCGTGCTGGCCTGGCTGGTGATCGAGCTCGGGCTGATCCGCCGCATCACCGTGCTCACCCGGCGCGCCGCCGCCGTGTCGCACAACGTGCAGCAGGACGCCCGCGGCGGCGAGCGCATCGGCCAGCTGGACGTGTCGGACCTGCGCGGGCGCGACGAGCTGGGCATCCTGGCCGGCGGCCTGGCCGACCTGCTGCAGCGGGTGAAGGACGACGTGCAGCGCGAGCAGCTGCGGGCGCGCCAGGAGCGCGACATGCTGCAGGCGGTGGGCCACGAGATCCTGTCGCCGCTGCAGTCGCTGATGGTGCTGCACCCGGATCCGGACGACCCGGCGCGGCGCTACGTGCAGCGCATGCAGCACGCGGTGCGCGTGCTGTACGGGCAGGCCTCGCCGAGCGAGGCGCTGGCCGCGGCCGACCTGTCGCTGGCACCGCTGGACCTGGACGAGTTCCTGCGCCACGTGGCGGACAACGCCGCCTTCGCCGGCATCGCCGGCGTGCAGTACGCCGCGCTCGGCCGGCCGGTGGTGGTGCGGGCCGACGGCTTCTCGCTGGAGGACGTGTTCACCCACCTGCTGCGCAATGCCGACCGGCACCGCACGGCCGGCACGCCGATCGCCATCGGCCTGTCGGTCGCCGACGGGCAGGCGCTGGTGCGCATCCACAACCAGGGGCCGCCGATCGCGCCGCAGCTGCTGGACAAGGTGTTCGACTACGGCGTCAGCGACGCGGCACCCGACGGATCCGGCGGTCGCCGCGGCCAGGGGCTGTTCGTCGCCCGCACCTACCTCGCCAAGATGGGCGGAAGCATCCGGGCCGCCAACGAGGACGGCGGCGTGGCGATGGAACTGGCCTTGCCGCTGGGCGCCTGAGGCGGGTCAGCGCGCGGGCCGCTGCGCCGGCTTGCTGCGCGGCGGCGCCGGGGCTGCGGGGTGGGCGGACGGCGCGGGCGGCGCACCCATCGCCGCCGTGTCGGGCGCCGGCGCAGCGGCGGTGGTCGGCGGCGGCAGCGGGATGGCCGCAGCCGCGGGATCGGGTTCGCGCTTCCAGTCCAGGCTCAGGGCCAGCGCCAGCACGAACAGCGCGTGGGCGACCAGGGCCACGGGCAGCCCGCGCAGGATCTCGCGCTGCCGCCGGGGCGGATCGAGATCCTGGTGGTCGAGGGTGGGGTCCATCGCGGGCTCCTGCAACCCTCCAGCCTAGGCCCGGGCCGGGGCGAGCGAGCCCGGCCGTCACACTTTGCGGCCGACGTGACGCGGCCGATACGGCGCTGCTCAGCGCGCCAGCGTGGAGGCGCCGAACAGGCTGCGCACGAACTCCACCGCCAGCTCGGCCGTGCGGTTGCGCACGTCCAGCGCCGGGTTGATCTCCACCACGTCCAGCGAGCCCAGCCGGCCGGTGTCGGCGATCATCTCCATGCACAGCTGCATCTCGCGGTAGGTCGGGCCGCCGCGCACGCCGGTGCCCACGCCGGGCGCCTCCATCGGGTCCAGGCAGTCGAGGTCGAAGCTCACGTGCAGGTGGGTGTCCTCGTGCACGTCCGACAGCACCTCGGCCATGGTGGTGCGCATGCCGTGCTCGTCGAGGTGGCGCATGTCGAACACCTGCAGGCCGAGCTGCCGGATGGCCTCCTTCTCGTCGGCATCGACGCTGCGGATGCCGATGAAGTCGATCTGTTCCGGGCCGATCGCGGCCGGCTCGCCACTCCAGCCCACCAGCGCCTTGGGTCCGTGGCCCAGCAGGCAGGCCACCGGCATGCCGTGCAGGTTGCCGCTGGGGCTGATGGCCTCGGTGTTGACGTCGGTGTGGGCGTCCAGCCAGACCACCCGCAGCTGCTGGCCCCTGGCCCGGCAGTGGCGGGCCACGGCGCTGATGGAGCCGATCGCCAGGCAGTGGTCGCCGCCCATGAGCATCGGCACCTGGCCCTCGGCCAGCGCCTGCTCGACCGCGCCGTAGACGCTCCAGTTCCAGGCCACCACCTCGTCCAGGTGGCGCAACCCGCCTTGCGGGGGCGCCCACGGATTGGGCGGGCCGGACAGGTTGCCGCGATCCACCACCTCCAGCCGGTGCGCGCGCAGCGCCTCGGTGATGCCGGCCACCCGCAGCGCATCCGGTCCCATGCCGGCGCCGCGCACGCTGGCCCCGACGTCGGTGGGTGCGCCGATGAGGCAGACGGTGCGCGGCGCGTTCATGGCGCGATTGTCGGGCCGATGGCGGCAGCCGTGGGGCAATTGCGCGGCACGGGACTTGCCCGCTGGGGGAGACCCATGAAAGGAACCCCATGCTGGCCATGAACTACCGCGGTCCCTACCGCGTGCGCGTGTCGCACAAGCCCGAGCCCGAGATCGAGCACCCGCAGGACGCGATCGTGCGCGTCACGCGATCCTGCATCTGCGGTTCGGACCTGCACCTGTACCACGGCCTGGTGCCGGACACGCGGGTGGGCATGACCTTCGGCCACGAGTTCACCGGCATCGTCGAAGAGATCGGTCCGGAAGTGCGCAACCTGAAGAAGGGCGACCCCGTGCTGGTGCCGTTCAACATCTTCTGCGGCACCTGCTACTACTGCCGCAAGGAGCTGTACGGCAACTGCCACAACACCAACCCCGGCTCCACCACCGTGGGCGGCGTCTATGGCTACTCGCACACCGCGGGCGGCTACGACGGCGGGCAGGCGCAGTACGTGCGCGTGCCCATGGCCGACGTCGGCCCGACCGTGATCCCGGAGGACATCGCGCTGGACGACGCGGTGCTGCTGACCGACGTGTTCCCCACCGGCTACCAGGCCGCGGAGATGGGCGACATCGGCGAAGGCGACACGGTGGTGGTGTTCGGCGCCGGGCCGGTGGGCCTGATGGCGGCCAAGTCGGCCTGGCTGCTGGGCGCTGGCCGGGTGATCGTGGTGGATCACGTCGAATACCGGCTGGACTTCGCCCGCCGCTTCGCGCATGCCGAGGTGGTGGACTTCCGCTACGTGGACGACATGGCGATCCACCTCAAGCGCATGACCGACTGGCTGGGCGCCGACGTGTGCATCGACGCGGTGGGCGCCGAGGCGGCCGGCAGCGCCCTGCAGCGGCTGACCGGGGTGCGCCTGAAGACGCAGGCCGGCTCCGCCACCGCGCTGCACTGGGCGATCAACTCGGTGCGCAAGGGCGGCACCGTGTCCATCGTCGGCGTGTACGGCCCGACCTTCAACTTCGTGCCGATCGGCAACGTGGTCAACAAGGGGCTGACGATCCGGGCCAACCAGGCCAGCGTCAAGCGCCACCTGCCGCGGCTGGTCGAGCACATCCGCGCCGGCCGGGTGCGGCCCAGCGAGATCATCAGCCACCGCATCCCGCTGGAGGAGGTGGCCGACGCCTACCACCTGTTCTCCAGCAAGCTGGACCACTGCATCAAGACGGTGCTGATCCCCCCGGGCGTCCCGGTGCACTGAAGGAGCGGCCATGACCGACGTGACCTACACCGAAGCCACCGACCCCGAGACGCGCCGTCAGGACGGCCGCCACGTGCCCGGCTGGGGCGCCGACCTGGACCCGGCCGACCGGCCGGCCTACCCGAAGGAACGCACGCCACCGCGGCTGGACAACGTGCACTGGCAGTCGCCGGCGGCCCAGCGCAACCGCCACGGCATCGTCGTCCTGCACTCCAACGAACGGCCCGGGCTGACGCCGATCTACGGCACCAGCACGCCGCCGCGCGGCCTGTCGGGCCTGCTGCGGCGGCTGGCGTTCCGCTACAGCGAGAACGACCTGCGCCACTGGCTGGTGCTGCTGGCGGCCGACCGGGTGAACGTGGGCGAGGGGCTGCTGGACGACCTGGCGCACGGCCACCTGCCCAACCTCTATCGCGAGATGGGCGGGCCGGCGGAATGGCGCCACAACCGCACCGGGCTCATGAAGAAGGCACTGGTGGCCGGCATGGTGGCCGGCGTGGCGGTGTACCTGCTGCGGCGGCGCGGCAGGTGACGCCGCCGCGCGGTGCTCAGGCCGCTTCCGACCCGGCCGGGCGGCGCGCGGCCAGTCCCTTGCCCAGGGCCAGCACCAGCAGCGCGCCGGCGATGGCGAAGCCGTACTCCCAGGCCTTGGAGTCGGGCAGGTGCTCGTGCAGCGCCGGGTCGGTGAAGATCATGTGGCCCGCGATCCAGCCCAGCAGCATGCCGCCCAGGGTGATGATGATCGGGAAGCGGTCCATCAGCTTGAGCACCAGCTGGCTGCCCGCCACGATGATCGGGATGCTGACGATCAGGCCGAAGATCACCAGGAAGATCTGGTGCTGGCCGGCGTTCTCGGCGGCGCCGGCGATGGCCAGCACGTTGTCCACGCTCATCACCAGGTCGGCCACGATCACGGTCTTCACCGCGCTCCACAGCTTGTCGCTGGAGGCGATGTTGGCGTGCTCGTCGTCCTCCTCCGGCGGCAGCAGCAGCTTGACCCCGATCCACACCAGCAGCAGGCCGCCCACGACCTTCAGGTAGGGAATGGCCAGCAGGGCCAGCGCGAAGGCGATCAGGATGACGCGCAGGACGATGGCCCCTGCGGTCCCGTAGATGATGCCCAGCTTGCGCTGCTGCTTGGGCAGCCCGCGGCAGGCCAGCGCGATCACCACCGCGTTGTCGCCGCCCAGCAGGATGTCGATGAGGATGATCTGGCCGACGGCGATCCAGAACGCGGGGGTCAGGAACTCGAGCATGGATGGGCTTGGTTGTTCTCGCGCGATCGCGGGGGATCGCACGTGGGCGGCGGGGCCGCACGGACGGGCCTCCGATGCGGAGGCCACCCCGGATTATCCGCGCTTGCCGCCGCGGCCTCCTGCGGCAACCACGTAGCCCTGCCGCGGGCGCGGACGAAGCGGTCGCCGCACCGCTGGGCCTGGCCCTGCGCCGTAGCGGCAGCAGCAGGGCATTGGCGCCCCGGCCAGCAGCCTCCGGTCGCGTTGTTTATCATCGCCGCCCACCCCTGCCCGCCCCTCCCCATGGAAGTCACGCCCGAGACCCTCACGCTCCTGACCCGGCTGGTGGTCTGGGGGGCGCTGCCGCTGGGCATGGCCTTCGGCGCCGTGGCGCAGGCCACGCGCTTCTGCGTGCGCGGCGGCATCGCCGACTGGGTGACCTTCCGCGGCCCCTCGCGCCTGTTCGCCTGGCTGCTGGCGGTGGCCGTCGGCGCCGTGCTGCTGCAGGCGATGATCGCCGCCGGCGCCTTCGACGCCACGCGCGCGCTGGCCTGGAGCGAGCGCCTGACCTGGTTCTCGGCGCTGGCCGGCGGCCTGCTGTTCGGCGTCGGCATGATGCTGGCCCCCGGCTGCCCGCAGCGCTGCCTGGTCAAGGCCGGCCAGGGCGACCTGAACGCGTGGATTACGCTGGCGGTGGTGGCGGTCGTTTCCATCATGACCATCCGCGGCATCCTGGCCGTGCCGCGCACCGCCCTGTTCGACAGCCTGTCGGTCACGCTGTCGGGGCCGCAGGACCTGGGCTCCCTGGTCGGCGCCGCCCTGGGCGTGTCGGCGACCGCGGTGCGGGCCGGCTTCGCCGTGCTGCTGGCGCTGGCCGTCGGCGGGGTGGCCCTGCGCATGCGCGGCCGGCTGGAGCCAGGCGCCTGGGTCGGCGGCGCCGGCGTGGGCCTGCTGGTGGCCGTGGCCTTCTGGCTCACCGGCCGCGTGGGCTTCGTGGCCGAGCACCCCGAGACGCTGGATGCCGCCTGGCTGGGCACCCAGGGTCGGCGGCCGGAAGGGCTGTCGTTCGTGGCGCCGCTGGCCCACAGCCTGGACCTGCTGACCCTGTGGACCGACCGCAACACGGTCGCCACCTTCGGCGTGATGCTGGTGGCCGGCATGGTGCTGGGCAGCCACCTGAGCGCGCGCTGGCGCGGCGACTGGCGGCTGGAGACGCCGCGCACGCCGCGCGAACTGCTCACCAACGTCGTCGCCGGCGTGCTGATGGGCTTCGGCGGCGTCACCGCGCTGGGCTGCTCGGTCGGCAATGGCATCACCGGCGCCGCCCTGCTGTCGGCCGGCTCGCTGCTGGCGGTGATCGGCATGGTGGCCGGCGCGCTGGGCGTGCTGTGGTGGCAGCAGCGCAGCGACGAGGCTGCGCAGGCGAACGCCGCGGCCGCCTGAAGTCCTCCCGGCCGCGCCACGCGCCACGCGCCACGCGCGGCGAGCGGCGGATGTCGATTCCGCCTACTCTCCTTCGTCATGTCCTTGCGGGGCGCTCTGTGCCGCCCCGCCCATCGAAGGAGAGTCCGGATGAACTACGTGGATGGATTCGTGCTCGCGGTCCCGACCGCGGACCGGGAGACCTACCGGCGCCACGCGCAGGCCGCGGCCGCCGTGTTCAAGGAGAACGGGGCCCTGGCCGTGGTCGAGTGCTGGGGCGACGACGTGCCCGAGGGCAAGCTGACTTCGTTCCCCATGGCCGTCCAGCGCAAGGACGACGAGACCGTGGTCTTCTCCTGGATCACGTGGCCGTCCCGTGCCGTGCGGGACGAGGGCATGAAGCGGGCCATGGAGGATCCCCGGTTGCAGCCGGAGACCAACCCGATGCCGTTCGACGGCAAGCGGCTCATCTACGGCGGATTCGAGGTGATCGTCGACGCCTGAGCGGCGGGCGGATCAGCCGCCGCGCTGCAGGCGGAAAACCGCGCGCCGCTCGCCGACCGGCGCGCCGCGCACGCTGCGGACCACCTCGGCCAGCCAGGGCCGCAGCTGCTCGCGCTGGCGCTCGTCCAGCCAGCCGAGCTGGTCCATGGCGGCCACGGTCGCGGCCGTCACCGCCAGCTTGCTGCCGTCGGTCACCTTCACCGCGATGGCCTCGCCGCGGCTGATGCTGGCGATCGCCTGCACGCCGTCGGCACCGCCCTTGCTCACCCAGTCGCCGCGGCCGGCCTGCATGAAGGCCAGGTCGCTCCGCCCGGTGCCGGACACCAGTTCCGGATGGGCCCGCATGGCTTGCGCCAGCGGCCCGAAGCTGGCGCCGAACTCACCGTCCGCGTCGCCACTGGCCAGCCGCGCGTAGGCGCGCGCGAGGCTGGACAGCGGCAGCGCGTAGTTGGGCGCCGAGCAGCCGTCCGTGCCACTCCTCATCTGCTCCGCCGGCAGCCCGGCCACGCGGGCCACCGCGTGCCGCACGGCCTGCTGCAGCGGGTGGCCGGGGTCGAGGTAGCTGTCCAGCGGGTGGCCCTGCTGCACGCACCAGGCCAGGAAGCCGGCGTGCTTGCCGCTGCAGTTGTGGTGGCGCTCGTCGACCTGTTCGGGTGCGGGCCCGACGCCATCGCCGACGTAGATCGGCACGTGGCAGCCGCACTGCAGCACCCGGTGCTCCAGGCCCGCGCTGGCCAGCATGCCCTGCACCACCTGCACGTGCATGGGCTCGCCACTGTGGCTGGCGCACAGCAGGGCCAGCTGCCGTTCGCCGAAGCCGAAGTGCGCCGGACCGCCGGCCTGCACGAAGGGCAGGGCCTGGAAGGGCTTGAGGGTGGAGCGCGTGAAGCTCAGCCAGTGCGGATCGCCTGCGTGCGCCAGCACCCGGCCGCGGGCGTCGCAGACCGCCACGGCACCGAAGTGCCGGCACTCCAGCGTGCCGCCGCGCAGGGTGTCGACCAGGGGCACGAACTCGGGCATCGACGGATTGTCGCGCGGGCGCCTGCCGCGCCAGCTCGGCGCAAGGCCTGGCCTACGCGCGATGCAGACCGGGCTGGCTGGACCGCGAAGGACAGCGGCAGAAGCATCGGGGCGGCGCCGGCGGGTGCCGGCGTGTTCACCGACAAGCCAAGGAGCAACCACCATGAGCAACCTGCGCGTGCTGGATCCGGCATTCAGCGATCCCTTCGACTCGGCCTTCCGCCGCTTCTTCGCGCCCATGCACCCCGATGACAACCAGCCGCTGCGCATGCGCATCGACGTCAACGAGAACGACCAGGCCTACCAGGTCAAGGCCGACCTGCCGGGCGTGCGCAAGGAGGACATCCACGTGCGGGTGGACGGCAACGTGGTGCGCATCGATGCCGAGTGCAAGAGCGAGAAGGAGACCCGGGGCGAGGGCGACAAGGTGCTGCGCAGCGAGCGCTACTACGGCAGCCTCTCGCGCAGCTTCAGCCTGGCCAACGACATCGACGACAGCAAGGTGGAGGCGAAGTACGCCGATGGCGTGCTGAGCCTGCAGCTGCCCAAGAAGGCCCCGGCCGCCGCCCGCAAGATCACCGTGACCTGACCCGCAGCGGCGTGCCGGCGCGCACGACAATCCGCGCATGGCCGCCATCGTGACGCTCACGCTGAACCCCGCGCTCGACCTCTCCACCCGCACCGAGCGCGTGGTCGATGCGCACAAGCTGCGCTGCGCGCAGCCGCGCTTCGACCCGGGCGGCGGCGGCATCAACGTGGCGCGCGTGCTGCGCCGGCTCGGCGCCGACGTGAGCGCCGTGTTCCCCTGCGGCGGCCCGACCGGCGACCGGCTGCGCGCGCTGGTGGCGGCCGAAGGCGTGCCGGTGCACTGCATAGGCATCGCCGGAGAGACGCGCGAGAGCTTCACCGTCAACGAGACCGCGACCGGGCGCGAGTACCGCTTCGTGCTGCCGGGGCCCGAGCTGGCGGAGCGCGACTGGCGCGCGTGCCTCGACGCGCTGGCCGCCTTCTCGCCGGCGCCGCGCTGGATCGTCGCCAGCGGCAGCCTGGCGCCGGGCGTGCCGCTGGCGTTCCAGCAGGAACTCGCGGCGGTGGCGCGGCGCCTGGGCAGCCGGCTGGCGGTGGACACCTCGGGGCCCGCGCTGCCGGCCGCGTTCGAGGCCGGGCTGACGCTGGCCAAGCCCAGCCTGTCGGAATTGCGCGCCCTGGCCGGCGAACCGCTGGCCGGCGAAGCGGACTGGCTGCGCGCGGCCCGCGCCCTGATCGCCCGCGGGCAGGCCGAGATCATCGCCGTCTCGCTGGGCGCGCAAGGCGCGCTGCTGGTCACGCGCGAGCAGGCGCTGCGCGCGCCGGGGCTGGCGGTGGACGTGGCCGGCACGGTGGGCGCGGGCGACAGCTTCCTGGCCGGCCTGGTGGCCGCGCTGGAGCGCTCCAGCGACCTCACCGATGCACTCGCCACCGCCATGGCGGCCGGCAGCGCCGCGCTGCTGGGTGGCGGCACCCGGCTGGCGCAGCCGGAGGACATCGCGCGGCTGCGCGCCCAGGTGCAGGTGCGGCCGGCCTGAGCGTCCGGCCGGCGACGGCAGGGGCGCCGCGCGGCCGATATGCTCGGAGCCGCGGCTCGTCCGCTTTGCAGGAGGTTCCCCATGCCCAACTACCAACGCATCCTCGTTCCCGTCGACGGCAGCGCCACCGCACTGCAGGCGCTGGCCACCGCCATCGAGTTCGCCCGCGCCTCGGGCGGCCGGCTGCTGGCGGTGCACGCGGTGGAGGAACTGGCCTTCGTCGCCGGCATGGACTACTCGGGCCAGCTCATCACGGTGGCGCGCGAAGCCGGCGAGAAGTCGCTGCAGGAAGCCGCCCAGCGCGCCCGCGAGGCGGGTGTCGAGGTCGAGACCCGGCTGCTGGAGCACAACGCGCGCCGCCTCGGCGAATCGATCGCGCACTGCGCGCAGGAGTGGCAGGCCGACCTGATCGTGGTCGGCACCCATGGCCGGCGCGGCATGGGCCGCCTGCTGCTGGGCAGCGGGGCCGAGCAGATCATCCGCCTCGCGACCGCGCCGGTGCTGGTGATCCGCGCCAGCGACGTCGACTGAGCGGCCGATGACGGCGCTGCGCGCACCCCTGCAGGCCCAGGTCGTGCAATGGCTGGTCGAGCCCGGCGCGGTGGCGCGCGAGGGCGAGGTCGTGCTGGTGCTGGAAGCCATGAAAATGGAGCACGAGCTGCGCTCGCCGGCCACGCTGCGCGTGCGCGAGCTGCTGTTCGCGCCCGGCGAGACCGTCAATGCCGGCGACGTGCTCTGGACCGCCGAGCCGCACGCGGGCGAGCACCCGCACGACGAGCGCACCGACGCGCACCGCAGCGGCCCCGATGCCGCCGCGATCCGGCCCGACCTGCAGCGCGTGATCGATCGCCATGCGCTGACGCTGGACGAGAGCCGGCCCGAAGCAGTGGCGCGCCGGCATGCGGCGGGCCTGCGCACCGCGCGCGAGAACATCGCCGACCTGTGCGACGCCGGCAGCTTCGACGAATACGGCGCGCTGGCCGTGGCCGCGCAAAGCAGCCGACGCAGCGAGGACGACCTGCAGCGCAACACGCCGGCCGACGGCATGGTCACCGGCGTCGGCAGCGTCAATGGCCGGTGGTTCGGGCCGCAGCGCGCACGCAACGTGGTGATGGCCTACGACGCCACCGTGCTGGCCGGCACCCAGGGTTTCCGCAACCACCAGAAGACCGACCGGCTGCTGGAGCTGGCGCTGCGCCACCGCTGGCCGGTGGTGCTGTTCGCCGAGGGCGGCGGCGGCCGGCCCGGCGACACCGACCTGGCCATCGTGGCGGGCCTGCACGTGCCCACCTTCGCCCGCTTCGCGCGCCTGAACGGCGAGGTGCCGACCATCGCCATCGCGGCCGGCCGCTGCTTCGCCGGCAACGCCGCCCTGCTGGGCTGCTGCGACCTGGTGATCGCCACCCGCGGCGCCAACATCGGCATGGGCGGGCCGGCGATGGTGGAGGGCGGCGGGCTGGGCCGCTTCCCGCCGGAGGCGATCGGGCCGGCCGAGGACCAGTACCGCAACGGCGTGCTGGACCTGCTGGTCGACGACGAGGCGCAGGCGGTGCAGGCGGCGCGGCAGTACCTCTCGTACTTCCAGGGCGCGATCCCCGAGTGGGAAGCGCCCGACACCCTGGTGCTGCGCCAGGTGGTGCCGGAGAACCGGCTGCGCGCCTACGACACGCGCGCGGCGCTGCACGGCATCGCCGACAAGGGCTCGGTGCTGGAGTTGCGCGCGGGCTTCGGCGTGGGCATCCACACCGGTCTGGCGCGCATCGAGGGCCGTCCGCTCGGCTGGATGGCCAGCAACCCGGCGCACCTGGGCGGCGCGATCGACGCCGATGCGGCGGACAAGGCGGCGCGCTTCATGCAGCTGTGCAACGCGCACGGGCTGCCGATGCTCAGCCTGGTCGACACGCCCGGCTTCATGGTGGGACCCGAGATCGAGCGGCAAGCGCAGGTGCGGCACGTCAGCCGCATGTTCGTCGCCGCGTCGCACCTGGCAGTGCCCTTCTTCGCCGTGGTGCTGCGCAAGGGCTATGGGCTGGGTGCGATGGCGATGGCCGCCGGCGGCTTCCACTGCCCCGAGTTCACGATCGCCTGGCCGACCGGCGAGTTCGGCGGCATGGGACTGGAAGGGGCGGTGAAGCTGGGTTACCGCAAGGAACTGGAAGCGCAGCCCGAAGGGCCGCAGCGCGAGGCGTTGTACCAGCAGCTGCTGGCGCGCCATTACGAGAACGGGCAGGCGCTGCGCATGGCGCAGACGCTGGAGATCGATGCCGTGATCGACCCGGCGCGCACGCGCGACTGGCTCGCGCGTGCGCTGGCATCGACGCCGGCCGCCACGAAGGTGCGGCGGCCGGTCGACGCCTGGTAGGAACGCCGCGTACTCTTACTGCTTCTCGCCCGCCTTGGCCTGCTGCTCCTTGTCGTCCGGCGTGTTGACCGTGACCTTGGGCACCTCGATGGTCTTCTTCTCGGCGTTCACGTCCACGTCCGGCACCGTGACCTGCTTCTGCGTGGTGCCGACATCCACGTCGGGCGTCTTCACGTTGTAGTTGGGCAGGTCCATCTTGCCTTCCTGGGTCTTCTGCACGTCCACCTTGGGCAGCTGGACGTTGCCCTCCTCGGTCTTGCGCACGTCGTACTTCGGCAGGTCCACCTTGGCTTCCTGCGTCTTGTCCACGTCGTACTTGGGCAGGGCGACGTTGCCCTCGTCGGTCTTCTGCACGTCGCAGGCGGCCAGTCCCAGGGCGGCCGTGGTCACGAGCGCGGCGGTCAGTGTGGTCTTGAACATGTCGAAACTCCCGATGCTTGAAAAAAATGATGAGAAGCGGAGCGCGGCCGCGGGCCGCAAGTCCTGGAGCCATTCTGGGCAGCGGGACCTGGGCCGGGGTGTAGGAACGCGGCGGCGGGGGATGTGCGGCCGTGCCTCGGCGCACGGCCCGGGGCCGGCAGGCCGATTTGTCACCCTCCTCCTACGCGCCGTGCGGACATCCCCTCCTAGGATGCCTGCAGCACGGGACCGGGAGGACAGCCATGGCCAGCCCCACATCGCCAGCCAACGACGCATGGCCGCGCCACGCGGCGGCCGCGGTGCGCGACCTGCGCGGCGGCGTGCGGCTGGCGATGGACGGCGTGCGGCTGGGCATAGACCGCGTCGAGGCCGCGCACGACCGCATGGCCCGCATCGACCCGCCGGTGCGCGGCACGCGCATCCTGCGGCCCACCACCGGCTGGGGCGCGGCCTTCTACCACGGGCTGCGCGGCACGGCGGGCCTGGCCGGCGGTGCCATGGACCTGGTGCTCGCCTCCGTGCAGGCCTCGCTGGCGGATCCGCCGCGGGAGCGGGCGCCGGCCGAGCCCTCGCCCACGCGCGAAGCGGTGCTCGCCGTCCTCAATGCGCTGGCCGGCGAGCACCTGCACCGCACCGACAACCCGCTGGCGATCGCCACCCGGCTGCAGCGACCGGCCGGCACGGCCACGTCGCGCGTGCTGGTGCTGGCGCACGATTTCGGCCTCGACGACCTGCACTGGAACCGCCACGGCCACGGCCAGGCCCGCGCACTGGCCGAGGCCCTCAAAACCACCCCGGTCCATGCGCAATACAACACCGGCCGGCCGGTGGCCGCGCTCGGGCGCGAGCTGGCGGCCGAACTGCAGGCACTGCTGTCGCACTGGCCAGAGCCCCTGCAGGACGTGGTGCTGCTCGGACACGGGATGGGTGGACTGGTGCTGCGCAGCGCGCTGCACCACGCCGGCCGCACCGGCATGACCTGGCCGGCCCGCGTCGGCCATGCGGTCTTCCTCGGCACGCCGCACGGCGGCGCCGAGCCGCAGCAGGTGCTCGCCTGGCTGGCCCGCCTCGGCGCCGGCCGCGCCGCGGCACTGCTGCCGCTGGGGCGCCTGGCGCGGCACCGCAGCGCCGGCATGGACGACGTGATCCACGGCAACGTGCTGGCGGTCGATTCGCGCACCGGGACGAGTGCGCCCGCCGACAGTGCGGCCGGCCTGCCGCCCACGCTGCGCACCTACGCCGTGGCCGGCGCGATCGGTGACGGCAGCAGCGACGGACTGGTGTCCGTGGCCAGTGCCCTGGGTCGTGAACCGGGTCCGCACGGAACCCTGCCGCTGGCCGACGAACACCGCTGGGTCGCGCAGGGCGTGGACCACATGGGCTTGCTTTCAAGCGATGCCGTCTTTCGCACGATGCAGCAATGGCTGTCGGCCTGAGAGGCGGCGCTCGCACATGGGGGTAGGCCGGTCGCTGACAGCGGGCCCGCGGGGCGCGCCGCACACTGGCTCCAACTTGTGGAGTGCGTGCGATGTCCTATCTTCCCCGAGCCCAGGAGCAGATGAACGGCGACCTGCTGGTGCCCGAAACGACCAAGCTCTTCCTGCACCGCGTGGTGCGCGACCTCAAAGACCACCTGGCGCGCAGCGGCTCGCCGGAGCTGGAGACCGTCAGCCTGAACGCGCTGGAGACGGCGCTCGGCCCCTGCCTGGAGCCCCTGCCCGAGGTGCGCGAGATGCTGGACCTGCCCGACCCCGAGACGGAGCAGCGCGGCCGCAACCTGCTGAAGGCGCTGCACGGCGACGGCGCGGCGCGCCTGCACGGCCTAGGCTGACGCGGGCGTCCCGGCGCGTCGCGGGCGCAGGGGGCGCCCGCTGACCGATGCTGCGCCCCGTCTCCCACATCACGCCGGAGCAGCTCGAGTCCGGCCAGCGCGCGCTGGTGCAGGACCTGGCCTGGGCCAGCCTGTGCGGCGCGTTCTCCGGCGGCGTGATCCTGGTCGCCTTCGCGCTGACCCTGGGCGCCACGCCGCTGCAAGTCGGCCTACTCGCGGCCATCCCCTTCCTCACGCAGGCCTCGCAGCTGCCGGCCACGCTGCTGATCGAGAAGGTGCGGCTGCGCCGGCGCATCGGCGTGCTGTCGATCACCGCGGCGCGGGTGGTGGTGCTGGCGATGGCGCTGCTGCCGCTGATGCCGCCCCACGGGCCGGTGCTGCTGTCGCTGATCGCGGCCCAGGTGCTGATCTCCACCTTCAATGCGGTCGGCGGCTGCGCGATCAACTCCTGGCTGCACCAGCTGATCCCGCACGAGCGGCTGGGCAACTTCTTCTCGCGGCGCCTCTTCTTCGGGACCGCGCTGGCCTGCGTCGGCACGCTGGCGGCCGGCCAGCTGGTGGACAGCGCACCGTTCGGCAACCCGAAGTACGCCTACGCAGCGGCGTTCGCGATCGCCGGCATCGCCGGCTTCATCAGTTCCTGGCACCTGGGGCGCGCGCCGGAGCCGGCCATGCCGTCCGGCGCGCCGCCGGGCCGCGCCTGGGAGCGCCTGCGCCGGCCGTTCCGCGATCCCAACTTCCGCCGCCTGCTGGTGTTCCTGTCGGCATGGACCATCGCGTCCAATTTCGCGGCGCCCTTCCTGACCGTCTACCTGATCGAGCAGCGCGGCTACGCGATCGGGACGGTGACCAGCCTGTGGGTGACCAGCCAGGTCGGCAACGCGCTGACCCTGTATCTCTGGGGCCGGCTGTCGGACCGGCTGTCCAACAAGGGCGTGCTGGCGGTGGTGCTGCCGGTGCACTTCGCCTGCGTGCTGGCGCTGGTGTTCGTCGATGCGCTGGACAAGGCGCAATGGCAGCTGGGCGTGCTCTATGCCATCCACCTGGTGATGGGCATCGCCACCGGCGGCATCGCGCTCGCCACCGGCAACCTGGGCCTGAAGCTCGCGCCGCAAGGTGAAGGCACGGCCTACCTGGCCGCGATCGGCCTCGCCTCGGCGGTGGCCGGCGGCCTCGCGCCCGTGCTGGCCGGTGCGCTGGCCCAGGCCTTCCAGACCAGCGAGCTGTCGGCCGTGGTGCGCTGGCAGTCGCCGGGGCAGTGGAAGGAGCTCGGCATCTTCAGCTTCGCTCACTGGGAGTTCCTGTTCGGGATCTCGGCGCTGCTGGGCCTGTACGTGATCCACGCGCTGTACCGCATCGAGGAAGGCCGCGAGGTCAGCGAGCGCCAGGTGGTGCAGGCCTTCGTGCTGGAGGCGCGGCGCTCGCTCAACAACCTGTCCTCGGTCGCCTTCGGCGGCCTGTTCCCCTTCGAGCGCCTGAACGAGCGGCGCAAATGGTGGCGCGCCGAACGCCGCCGCCTGCGCGAGCCGCCGCGCTGGCCGGAGCAGCGCAGTTTCGACCGGCGGCAACGGGCTTAGGGGATTCCGCACCGCTGTCTGGGGACCAACGGGTCGCAGCGGTGGTTTGAATTCGCATGTCATCCCCGCGAAGGCGGGGATCCAGGGCTCCCGCATCCGGCAGCGCGCAAGGCGCGCGCATCGAAGGCTGCCGAGTCGAGGCCGGGGGGCGCGGCGGGCGGCGCCGGACGGTGCTTCATGGTGGAGCGGCCCCTGCGCGCTGGCGCTTGCAGGGGCTTCCCGCGAAATGTCTCCGGCCTGGGGCGGGCGGCATAACTCGCTGCGCTCCTTCGTCGCGCTGCTCAAACAGATGCCGCCAGTCAGAGCACGGTCGCGCGCCTGCGGCGCGCTGCCCCAGTCCGGAGCCATTTCGCGGCGCCCCACAAATCAGCCCCGCCCGGCACCGCCCGCCGCGAGAAACGCTCTGCGGGTGCGAGCACGGTATGAGCACCTGGTCGATGCGAACGATTCCCACAGAGCAGTGGGAGGAGCCGCGAATCCCGCCTTCTGCTGTTCTTTCGCAGACGAGGCGCTTCGCGTTGCCTGGCTCCTCCGCATGCGCGGAGGATGGCGAATTTCACCCCCGCGGCCCCACCAACGCCACGGCCGCCGAGAAGGTGAGGAACGCCGCCGCCGTCGTCAGCAGGATGATGCGGGCGATGCGGCCGTTGTCGGCCTCGAAGCGTTCGGCCAGCAGGGACACGTTGCTGGCGCTGGGCAGGGCGGCCACCAGCACCATCACCGACAGCGTGAAGCGGTCCAGCGGCAGGCCCAGCGCGATGGCGGCCTGGCCGGCCGCCAGCACCAGCAGCGGGTGCACCAGCAGCTTGGCCACCGCGACCGGCACGAAGTCGCGCGCCGGCATCGGGCCATGCTCCGCCGCGGCCGCGACGATCTGCGAGCGCGCCAGCACCGAGCCGATGGTGAACAGCGCGACCGGCGAGGCGGCGGCGGCCAGCAGCGAGATGGTGGCCATCACCGGCTGGATCGGCCGCACGCCCAGGCCCGAGGACAGCGCGCCCAGCGCGATCGACCAGGGCATCGGGTTCAGCGCCATCCCGCGCAGGGCCTTGCGTGCGGCAGCAGACGCGCCGTGTTCGTCGGCCCCGTCCAGCCGCGACAGCGCGATGCACAGCGAGCTGGTGATCACCAGGTCGATCAGGATGGTCAGGATGGCCGGGCCGGCCGCCGTCGCGCCCAGCAGCGCGACCAGCAGCGGCACGCCCATGAAGCCCGTGTTGGGGAAGGCCGCCACCAGCGCGCCGAAGGCGGCGTCGTTCCACCGGATCCGCTCGTTCAGGCTGAATCTCACGGTGCCGGCCACCATCAGCAGCGCGCAGGCCAGGTAGACCGTGAAGGCCACCGGGTCCAGCATCTGGCCCAGGGGCGTGCCGGCGCCGAACTCGTACAGCATGGCCGGCAGCGCGAAGTACAGGACGAAGGCATTGAGCCCGCCGATCGCCTCCAGCGGCAGCAGGCGCCAGCGCGCGGCCAGGTAGCCGCACAGCACCAGGGCGAAGAACGGGAAGGTGACCCTCAGGACGTCGAGCACGCGGCGTATTGTCCGTGCAACCCGGTGCGGTCTTTTTGCCGCCGGGCGTCCGGGGCCGGCGCTTATGATGCCCCGCTTTCCCTTCGCGCCGCACGGCGCCCGCAGTACCTCCCCCGAATGTCCGGCCTCAACCTCGCCCAGCAGGAAGCAGTCAACTACATGCACGGGCCCTGCCTGGTGCTGGCCGGGGCCGGCTCCGGCAAGACGCGCGTGATCACGCACAAGGTCGCGCGGTTGATCCAGTCGGGCGTGGAAGCGCGCCGCATCCTGGCCATCACCTTCACCAACAAGGCCGCCGCCGAGATGCGCGAGCGCGCCAGGGGGCTGATCGGGCGCGACGCCAGGGAAGTGGTGATCTGCACCTTCCACGCGCTGGGCGTGCGGCTGCTGCGGCAGGACGGCGCGGTGCTGGGGCTCAAGCCGCAGTTCTCCATCCTGGACACCGACGACGTCACCGCCATCCTGAAGGACGCGGGCGGCACCAGCGACGCCGCCACCGCGCGCCAGTGGCAGTGGGCGATCAGCCTGTGGAAGAACATGGGCCTGGACGCGGCCCAGGCCGAGGCGCAGGCCAAGGACGACCACGAGAAAGTGACCGCGCGCATCATGGCGCGCTACCAGGAGCGGCTCACCGCCTACCAGGGCGTGGACTTCGACGACCTGATCGGGTTGCCGCTCAAGCTGCTGCGCGACCACGCCGAGGTCCGCGCCAAATGGCAGCAGCACCTGGGCCACGTGCTGGTCGACGAGTACCAGGACACCAACGCCACCCAGTACGAGCTGCTCAAGCTGCTGGTGGGCGAGCGCGGGCGCTTCACCGCGGTGGGCGACGACGACCAGTCGATCTACGGCTGGCGCGGCGCCACGCTGGACAACCTCAAGCGCCTGCCGCAGGACTGGCCGCAGCTGAAGGTGGTCAAGCTGGAGCAGAACTACCGATCCACCGGCGCCATCCTGCGCGCCGCCAACAACGTCATCCAGCCCAACCCCAAGCTGTTCCCCAAGACGCTGTTCTCCGAGCTGGGCGAGGGCGAGCCGGTGCGGGTGGTGGACTGCGACAACGAGGAGCACGAGGCCGAGCGCGTCGTCGCCCGCATCCAGTCGATCCGCGCCAACGGGCTGGGCAAGGACTGGAAGGACTTCGCCGTGCTGTACCGGGCCAACCACCAGGCCCGAATCTTCGAGCAGGCGCTGCGCAAGGCGCAGATCCCCTACAAGGTCTCGGGCGGCCAGAGCTTCTTCGACCGCGCCGAGATCCGCGACCTGTGCGCCTGGCTGCGGCTCTGGGTGAACAACGACGACGACCCGGCCTTCCTGCGCGCCGTCACCACGCCCAAGCGCGGCATAGGCCACACCACGCTCGCGAACCTGGGCGTGTTCGCGAGCAAGTACAAGTTGTCGCTGTTCGAGGCCCTGTTCTCCTCCTCGCTCGGCTCGGTGCTGCCGACCAAGGCGGTGGGCAGCCTGCACGAGTTCGGGCGCTACGTGAACGACCTCGAGTACCGCGCCCGCCACACCCTGGGCGCCGAGGATGCCAAGGCCTTCCTCGCCGACTGGCTGAAGGACATCGGCTACGAGAAGCACCTGTACGACAGCGAGGACAGCGAGAAGCTCGCCGCCGCACGCTGGACCAACGTGCTGGAGTTCTGCGACTGGATGGCCGGGCGCTGCGGCGGCGAGATCGACGACACGGCCGGTGTCGCGCTGGCCGGCGAGAAGAAAAGCCTGCTGGAGGTCGCGCAGACCATCTCCCTGCTGTCCACCCTGTCCGAGCGCGAGCAAGACCAGGACGTGGTGACGCTGTCCACGCTGCACGCCGCCAAGGGCCTGGAGTGGCCGCACGTGATGCTGGTCGGCTGCGTGGAGGGCCTGCTGCCCTTCAAGCTGGGCGACGACGACAACCCGAGCGGCCGTGCCGACGGACCCATGAGCGAGAGCCTCGTGCAGCGGCTGCAGGAGGAACGCCGCCTGATGTACGTGGGCATCACGCGCGCCCAGCGCTCGCTGGCGGTGAGCTGGACCAAGCGGCGCAAGAAGGGCCGCGAAGTGGTCGCCGCGCAGCCGAGCCGTTTCATCGCCGAAATGGCGCTGGACACGGCCACGGTGAAGGAAGACCCGCGCGAGAAGCTCAAGGCGCTGCGCGCCGAGTTCGCGCGCAAGAGCGCGGCCAGCGCAGCAGCCGCTGCGGCGGGCACGCCATGAAGGCGCTGCTGGCGGGCCTGCTGCTGGCCGGCGCGTCCGCAGTCGCGGGTGCGGAGCCCTGCCCGCAGCCGGTCGACGTCACGCAGGCCGACCTGCTCGGGCTCTGGCACGCCGAATTCGACGGCCTGGCGCAGGGCGCCACGCTGCTGCTGGAGCGCCACCCGGAGTACGCCCAGAGCCTGCGCGGCGGCATCAACCGCAACGGCGAGCGCGGGCTGGTGGCCGCGGACATCGAGGATGGCGCGCTCACGCTGGAGGAATCCGCCGACGGCCGGCGCATCGACGCCACCTGGCTGGGCGAGGTGGTCGAGGGCTCGTGCGGGCGCGAGATCCGCGGCACCTGGCTGCCGCGGGACGAGGACGCGGCGCGGAGCTTCGTGCTGCGCAAGCGGTAGCCGGAATGTCCCGCCTGGCGGGTCCGACGGCGGCAGTATGCTGGCCGCCAGCCACGCAGCAGGAGCCGCCATGATCAAGTTCAACGTGCTGTATCCGTATTCCGAGGGTATGCGTTTCGACCACGCCTACTACCGCGACAAGCACATGCCGATGGTGGCCGCGCTCCTGGGCGAGGCCTGCCGGGGCTACACGGTGGATCGCGGGCTGGCCGGCGGGGCGCCGGGCGCGCCGCCGCCGTTCGCGGCCGCCTGCAGCGTCTTCGCCGACTCCGCGGAGCAGCTGCAGGCCGCCCTCGCGCCGCATGCCGCGGAAATCATGGGCGACATTTCGAACTACACGGACGCCAAGCCAGTGATCTGGATCAGCGACGCGGTGGTCGATCGCGCCTGAGCGGCGCCGGCGGTGGCCCTCGCGGCCGGCTGCCACGATGCGCAAGGCTGTAGCGCCTTGATACGCAAGCGCGGCGGTTCGCGGCGGGATGGCGGCCGGCTTGCGGCTAGCATCGCCCGATGCCTGTTTTCCTCACGCGCGGGGCCGCCGGCCTCGTGTTCGCGTCGCTGGCGGCGCAGGCGCAACCCACTTCCCCGCAAGACTGGCAAGCCTGCACCGCAGTAGCCGATCCCGCGGCGCGCCTGGCCTGTTTCGACGGCTGGTCGCGCGGCCAGACCGGCGCCAGCGCCACCACCAACGCCCCGCCTGCGTCCGATCCGGCCGCACCCGGGCCGACGGCACCGGCAGCGGCCGCCGCGGCCGAAGCGCCGCCCGAGCCGCCGGTGCGATCGGCGCCCGGCACCCGCATCGGCCTGCGCCTGACCCGGCTGGAAGGCTGCCGCGATCCCCGCTATTCGTCGATGTCGCGCTTCTGGGAGCTGGAGCCCGGTGCCGATTGCGGCACCTTCGGCCTGCGCGGCTACCGGCCGATCAGCATCGACGTGGTCACCTCCGACAGCGTGAACCGCCGCCCGACCTCCGACAACCCGCTCAACACCGCAACGACCGAGGTGGACTACCGCAACACCGAGCTGCGGCTGCAGCTGTCGGTGCGCACCAAGATTGCCAAGGGCCTGCTGGTGCACGACGAGGACGAGACGGATTCGCTCTGGCTGGGCTACACCCAGCAGTCGTACTGGCAGCTGTTCACGCCCGGCCTGTCGCGGCCCTTCCGCAACACCGACCACGAGCCGGAGATCATGTACGTGGCGCCGGTGCAGTCGGCGCTGCCGGGGCAGTGGCGCCTGCGCTATGCCGGCGTGGGCGCGGCGCACCAGTCCAACGGCCAGTCGCTGCCGCTGTCGCGCAGCTGGAACCGCACCTACCTGATGGCCGGCGCGGAGAACGGCGCGCTGCAGTTGCACGGGCGGATCTGGCGCCGCGCGGCCGAAGGCGGCACCGACGACAACCCCGCCGTCAGCGACTGGCTGGGCCGCGCCGAACTGCAGGCGATCTGGTCGGCCGATGCCGACAACCTGTGGTCGGTCACGGCCCGCCATTCGCTGCAGCGGCCAGGCCGCGGTTCGATCCGGGTCGAGTGGTTCCGTGCGTTGGCCGACAAGGGCACCGGCTCGTCCAGCGGCCTGCAGCTGCACACGCAGCTGTTCTCCGGCTACGGCGACAGCCTGCTGGACTACAACCGCCGGCGCACGACCTTCAGCGTGGGGCTGAGCCTGGTGGACTGGTGATAGCGGCCGGCGCGACATCGGCGGCCGATCCCAGTTTCTCGCGCAACGTGCGCAGCCAATCGGACGCAAGGACTTCGCGGCCCAGGCATTCCTGCGCGGAGGTGGCCTGGGCGCGCAGTTCGGCCGCGTCGTCCGCGGGGCGGCCCAGCACCTCGCACAGCTGCTCCCAGGGCGGCGCGAACAGCAGGGTGCCCGAGGACAGGTAGATGTTCTGGCGGCGCCAGGTCTGGGCGATGCCGGCCAGCTTGCGACCCTGCACCAGCACCTCGCCCGGGCCGAGGCCGGCGAAGCAGGACCAATGCGAGGTGGTCCGGCCTTCGTGCAGCACGGCGCCCTCGATGCCCTGCTCGCGCAGCCAGTCCAGGTGCAGCTGGCCGAACCAGCGCGCCGCTTCGGCCGGACCCTTGGCCGCCACCGGATGCGGGCGCGGCAGCCGCAGCATCGCTTCCAGCATCCAGGGTCCGGTCAGCACCGCACCGCCGCCGCTGGCGCGGCGCTGCACCCGCAGCACCGGGTGGGTGGACAGGCCGCGCTGACTGCGGCCGAGGACGACGGCGGGCACCAGGCCCACGCACGCCCAGAGGCGTGCGGGCTTCATGCGCGGTCGGGCGAGGAGGCTATCGGCATCACACGAGTATCGACCGAACCGGGGCCGGCCGCACCGGCGCGCGCACCCGTTCGCCGTCATCCTCGCCACCATGGCGGCGCTGGCGATGCTCGTCGCCGCGCCATGCCTTGGACGGCAGCAGCCCGTTGGGCGCCTGCTGCCACTCCCAGCTGCCATAGGCCAGCACGGCCGCCAGCAGCAGCAGCGCGAGGCCGGCGCGGTTCTTCTTCGCCAGGTCGGGGCCGCGTCCCGGCAGGCGCCCGGTCAGCATGGGCAGCGCCTGGTTCTGGCGCCGCAGCAGGCTCAGCAGGGCGAGCAGCGCCAGGTGCGCGAACACCACCGTCAGCATCGTGTTGGCGAAGAACTCGTGGATCTCCTCCAGCCATTCGCCGTCGGCCCACTCGTGGTCCGTGGCATAGCCGCTCAGGACGAGCGGCGGCACCAGCGCCAGCATCAGCACGATCGCCAGCGGGCCCAGCAGGTTCTGCCCCTGCCGCCAGTTGGCGCCGGCCAGCCGCGTCGCGACCGCCGATCGCAGCCACTGCGGCGCGGCCGCGAGCCGGCGCCAGGTCAGGCTCAAGCGGGCGTGGCGCGGTCCCACCAGGCCGTAGACGATGCGGAACGCCAGCAGGCCCGCCATCGTGTAGCCGAGCACCACGTGCAGGGCGCGCCAGCGCTCGCCGTCGCCGGTCAGCCAGGCGCCGGCGAAGCTGAGCGCGAACAGCCAGTGGAACATGCGGGTGGGGGCATCCACGACGCGGCGGCTGGGCGCCGGCGCCGGGGTCGATGCACCGGCCGCGAGGGTGGTGGGGGAAGAGGTCATGGCAACAGCTCCTTGGGAAGTCACTCGTCGAAGGCACGCCGCGAACGGGCGTCGAGGCCGGCCGGCACGCGCAGGCGGTCGTCGTCGAACTCGCCCTGCTCGGCACGGCCGTGGCAGGCCGCGCAATTGGCGGCACTCCGGATGCTGGGCAGCTTCCAGGCGCTCGGTGCTATGCGCCGGTGCTTGTGCTCGAACCAGGCCGAGCGCGTGATGCGGTCCTGCGGCGGCTCCTCGCGCACCCGCTTCCAGGTGCCGGCGTGCGCCACCAGCCAGCCGGACAGCTGCTGCACCGTGGCCTCATCCAGCGAGGCATCGGTGCCGTAGTGATCGTCCAGCCCGGACACCATCCGCAGCCAGGAGCGCGCCGGCAGCGCACCGGGCGGGAAGGCCAGGTGGCAACTGCCGCACTCGGCGGCATAGGCCGGCGGCACCTGCGCCGGCATGCGCCGGCCGCCGTCGGCCTGCGCGGCGAAGGGCGCCGCAGAGAGCAGCAGCGCGCCGGCGACGAAAGCAAGGACGCGGCTCATGGCTGGAGCCCCTGCAGGAAGGCCAGCACGTCGGCCTTTTCCCGGGCGCTGCATTCGCGCTCCAGCACGTCGCGGCAATTGCGGCGGAACCACTTCTCCACCTTGGCCGTGTCGGTGAAGGACTTGGGATTGAACGCGGGCGCGAGCGGCGCGATGGTCTTGCCGGTGCTCTCGTGGCGGCCATTCGTGGTCGGCGGGTTGCCGTGGCAGGAGGCACAGGACCACTCGCCGCCGTGCCGGCTGGTGAAGAACACGCGACCGGCGGCGGCGTCGCCGGGCTGGCCGGCCTGGGCGCTCCAGCGCAGCAGCTGCTGGGCGGCCGAAGTGTCCGCCGCACGCGCCGCGGGGCCTGCCGCTGCCATCAGCAGCAAGAGGGCCCAGGGCAGCGCGCCGGCGGCGACATCGCGGAGACGGGGGGACATGCGGCTTCCTTTCATCGAATGGCCGCCATGGTGCGAAGCCGCGCCTGTACCTTCGATGAAGGCGGCGTTCATGCGCCGTTCAGCCTGGGCGCGACACAATGCTTCAACCGCCCCTTACCGCCCCATGCCCACCCATCCCTTCGCCCGACTGTTGCCGCTGCTCGTCGCCGCGCTGGCGCTGGGCGCCGGCCCCTCGGCGGCCTGGGCTGGCCGGCACGACGACGACCACGACCGCGCCCGCGCCGCGCTGCAGGCCGGCGACGTGCTGCCGCTGGACCGCGTGCTGCAACAGGTCGCGCAGACCCATCCCGGCCAGGTGATGGCGGTGGAGCTGGAGCGCGAGCACGAGCGCTGGGTCTATGAACTCAAGCTGCTTCAGCCCGGCGGCGCGCTGCTCAAGCTGGAAGTCGACGCCAAGACCGGCGAGGTGCTGCGGCGCAAGGAGAAGGTGCGCTGATGCGGCTGCTGCTGGTGGAAGACGAACCCGCCCTGCGCCGCCAGGTGTCGCAGGCGCTGACCGAGGCCGGCTACGCGGTCGACACCGCCGACAACGGCCAGGATGCGCTGCACCTGGGATCGGTGGAACCGTACGACGCCATCGTGCTGGACCTGGGCCTGCCGGTGCTCGACGGCCTGAGCGTGCTGCGCCGCTGGCGCGCCGGCGGGCTGGCCACGCCGGTGCTGATCCTCACCGCGCGCGACCTCTGGCACGAGAAGGTGGCCGGCATCGACGCCGGTGCCGACGACTACCTGGCCAAGCCCTTCCACGTGGAGGAACTGCTGGCCCGCCTGCGCGCCCTGATCCGCCGTTCGCAGGGGCTGGCCTCCGCCGTGCTCAGCTGCGGGCCGGTCACGCTGGACACGCGCAGCGGGCGCGTGACCTGCGACGGCGCGCCGGTGGCGCTGACCAGCCACGAGTTCAAGCTGCTGGCCTACCTGATGCACCGGCCCGGCACCGTGGTGTCGCGCACCGAACTCACCGAGCACCTGTACGCGCAGGACTTCGAGCGCGACTCCAACACCATCGAGGTGTTCGTCGGCCGGCTGCGCCGCAAGCTGCCGCCCGGGATGATCGAGACCGTGCGCGGCATGGGCTACCGCCTCGTGCCCGGCGCATGACCGCGGCCGCCGCGCCTTCGCTGCGCCGGCGGCTGCTGGCGGCCACCACGGTGGTGCTGGCGCTGGCGCTGCTGGCGGCCGGCTGGGGTTTGTCGGCGCTGTTCCGCGACCATGCGATGCAGCAATTCCAGGCGGGGCTGCAGGGGCAGCTGGACCAGCTCACGGCACGGCTGGAGTTCGACTCCGCGGCCCAGCCCGTGCTGGATGCCGCCACCCTCAGCGATCCGCGCTGGGACCGGCCCTACTCCGGCCTGTACTGGCAGCTGGACGGCGCCGGCCGCGCCGGCGTGCTGCGCTCGCGCTCGCTGTGGGACCAG
>Ga0196972_1000232_pt1 | contig 40068 bp, 24 predicted proteins | sample S1v_2013CmetaG_FD_148618 | JGI IMG/M metagenome (GOLD analysis project Ga0196972, IMG submission 148618) | Soil microbial communities from Anza Borrego desert, Southern California, United States - S1+v_20-13C | ecosystem: Environmental > Terrestrial > Soil > Desert | place: USA: California...
CAACGCCAACCTGGTCGATGCGGGGGGAGGAGATCGGGTTCATTTATCAAAGGTATAAAAACGTTTTCCGTTTTCGGTTTTCCGTTTTCCGTTCGGCTTACTCGGTTTGTGATTGCCTTATTTAGTTGTCAGTTGGCCGTTGTCGGTTGTAAGCGGCGTTTGCTTTTTGATGGCGTATGCGATAGGTAATAGTGGGTTGTCGGTAATTCAATGATGATTGGGGATCACATTATTTTTCGAGCTACCAATGAGGCGTCCCGATGGGACGCGGGGAAAAACCTCCATTTGGAGCTACCAATGAGGCGTCCCGATGGGACGCGGGGAAAACCAAATTATACGGAGCCACACCTCAGGTTCTTCTAACATTCCAAGATACATCACCTACTCATCAGCTTGTCAGCTTCACTACACCTCAGGTTCTTGCCCAAATTCCCAATTCTCATTCCAAAACACCAATACAACCCATATAGCGTCCTTATGGGACGCGGGGGTCGCATTATTTTTCGAGCTACCAATGAGGCGTCCCGATGGGACGCGGGGAAAAACCTCCATTTGGAGCTACCAATGAGGCGTCCCGATGGGACGCGGGGAAAAACCTCCATTTGCGGGAGCTACCAATGAGGCGTCCTGATGGGACGCGGGGAAAAACCTCCATTTGCGGGAGCTACCAATGAGGCGTCCCGATGGGACGCGGGGTTGCCCCAAATGCAAATTCCCAATTCCTAATTCCACTCACGCTCGTCAGCTTGTCAGCTAGTAGCTTTCGGCCCTTTACTTTCTCAAAATTAACAACTAGCTTTAACCCACCATGAACCTCGCAATCCTCCTCCCCGGATTGTTACTTGCCTGTTCATCTCTACATGCGCAGGATCCTGAATTTCCCCGGAAAGAATTCATTATGCACGTGAAATTACAGGGCGGCATGGCTACGAATTTTAAAGGCCATTCGCCTGATGTTTTTGTTGGCGGCGTGCAGGTGGTTCCCCAGTATACACTCGTGGCCGGTCACCTCCGCGGGGGATTGATTGGCGAAATTTTTTTTACCAATAAAAAATGGCAGGCAGCTATTGGTCCTACGGTTTCGTGGAAACTCGCTACCATTAACCTGAAGCAATTCGGTAGTGGTGGCAATATTCATCTCTCTTTTGATCATCTCTGGGGTACGGGTGGGCAACGATTGCTGGGCGGAGGAGTGAATATCGATCTTCTCAATTTCATCGTAATGGGCATCAGCGTTCACCGCGATTATGCATTGAACAGCTGGTGGATCCGACCCGGTTTTGGCATTCGGCTCAGCAAGGTAAAACAACCACCACATCCTTAAAAACACAAGCCATGAAAAGAGCACTCGTCATCAGCGGCGGCGGCTCCAAGGGAGCCTGGGCCGTAGGCGTATTGAAACAACTCCGACAACGATTGCCCGAACTGGAGTTTGACATCTTCGTGGGAACGAGTACCGGTTCACTCATCGTGCCACTGGCCGCATTGGGGGAGATCGATTTGCTCGAACACATATACACTACGCAGAGCGAAGGCACTATCGTTCGCAAGCTGCGCATTGGCGACAGGCTGGGTACGGATAGTGTGTTCGATGCAAATCCATTAATGGCGCTCATCGATCAGCACTTCCGTGATGACCGCTACGCTGCGCTACTTGCATCCGGCAAATCCGTTTACATCAATACTACCTGCCTGCAGACGGGAGAGCTGGTAGTGTTCACCAATGAAGAAGCCATTGACAGGGAAAACTATTCCATGCGCCAGGTGCAGAACGGCGACCATTTTCGCCGCGCCATCATGGCCTCTGCGTGCCAGCCCGTGTTCATGCCAACGATCAGGGTAAACAAGAACATTCCCGATCATCCCGAAAAAGATCTGCAATACGTAGATGGAGGCGTGCGCGAATACGCGGGAATAGAAATGGCCATCGATGCGGGAGCGACGGAGATCTACACCATTTTATTATCTCCCGAAAAAGGAATCGATGAGAATAAAGAATATAGAGACCTCTTCAGCATTTTGCATCGAACCATTGACATCTTCACGCAGGATGTGGGAAAGAATGATCTCATTATCCCTGATCAATACAACGAAGCACTGAAATACATCGAAGCAGTAAAACGAAAGATCGTGAACGCGGGCATACCTCGTGAGGACGTGAATCGCTATTTCACCATTCGAGGACACGAGAGCCCGTTTGAAGATAAACAACCGCTGAAGCTATACACGATACGGCCGGAGGAGGCGCTGGGTGGAGGACCAGGCGGGCTCAATTTTTCACCTGAGGAAATGAAAGGGATGTTGACGAGAGGCGTTGCGGCGGGTGACGACTTTGTTACGAAGGAAATAAGAGGTTAATTTATTAATGATGATTAGTTCAGTGGACTTTGGAATTGGGAATTTGGGGGCGTATTACATGCAAAGGACTTTAAGCAGAGTTTAGGGGGGTTACTTTATTTTAAAGTTTCCATTTTCCATTCAGAAATAGAGCCGCCTATATTCAGGTTCTAACCCAAATTCCAAATTCCTAATTCACAGTTTCCAATGAGACTCGTCATTGCGCGAGTGATATACGAACCTGCACTCCTCCCCTCGTATTCGTAATCGGGAACGCATTACTGATCTTCGGGATGTTCCTGTTCTGTTCGAAATAGAATTTCAGGCTCACGCGCTTGTTAAGTATGTAATCGATGGATGGGGCAATGCGGATCACTTTCTGCCCGGCCGTACCGAATGATGTTCCCTGGTCGAGCTTGCTGTTTGCCGTTGCATCATCGCGCAGGCTGAAGTCAAACCTAAAGGTGACGTCATTATCCAGCTTCATCTTTCCGAGCTTCTTTATCAGGGGCATTCCCTTTCTTCTCCAGTTAAATCCAAATGTGATCTCTGTAGAACGATTTTCCGCAAGCTGGTAATCGATCAGGCTAAGGCTCAGTGTACGCGTCTTCCTGAATTCGATTCTGGTACTCAACTGATTCACGAAGGTCACATCAATTTCAATCAACGGATCGAAGCTCTCCTGTATGGTCAGGTTGGGCACGAGGAAGTAAGGAACGAAGTTGCCGGTGAGCGGATCCCTGAATTCAGGGAAGCCGAACCTAAACCTGTCCTGGAACAGCAGCGCCGTATTGAAACTATTCATGCTAAGCGTGCTGTGATAGCCGTGCCTGATGGTGACGTTGGAGAATATCTTGTCAAGGCCTTTTAATCTCGAGAGGCCATTATACGTAAGCGTCCAGTTTGGCTTTGGCAGTATTCCGGAGAATGGATTAGAGCTTAGATTCTTGTTGGTGTTCCTGATGGGTTTTATGCTCAATGGATCCTTGCCCGTGTACGCTGCAAGGAAGGCAGGTATCACCACGTCCTGGGCATACCGCCCGTATCCTTCATAGAAATCAGGATCACCTGGAATTGGTGTGGGCGTTGCATACGGATTCTTGAAGGCGAGGTCTCTCGAGAGAATCGCACGGTTCGCTTCAAATTCCTTGAATGTTTCTGAGATCACATTAGGATCGAACTTGGTGAACATGGTCTGGTATGAAATATAGCTCACGCTGAAACTACCGAGAGCATACGGGTTCAGCCTCGCCATGTTTGGCTGGAACGGAGAACTGCCAATGGTATCCTTGTATAATTCCGAATAATGTTTGTCGAATGTCTTATTCAGATTCACGTCGATGTTCAGGTCGCGGATAGGACTAAACATTGCTGTGATCGCCAGGTTCTGGTTGTAACGTTGCTGGATCATTGCTGATACCATTGGGTCCAGGGAGAACAGTCCTTTATTTCCCATGCTGTTGATCCAATTGGTATCAGGTTGATAGCCGAACAGGAAATCAAATCCCGGGTTCCCACTCCGCAGGTTACTACCCAGTATCTGCGTACTATCCATGTAATTTGGCAGAATGGTACCGAAGTCCTGGGTGTATTGCACGCCTACCCTCTTCAATGATGTAAGTAGTTTCGCGAATACCTTCACGGCTCCACTCACTTCAGGAAGCTTGTTCGGGTCGCGCACTTTTTTCTGCTTCTTCTTTTTACCGGTGGCAGTATCCGCCTTAGGCGGATCCGCTGGGTTTGCTCCACGCACACCCGGCGTTGCGGTCTTTGGCCGCGGTTGTGCATTGTACACGGCTCTTAAGAACCGTGATTTGTTATAGAGGTCTTCGAAGCGGAATTCACCGGTGAAGTTCCTTGTTTGTGTATTGGAAATGGTATTACCCAATCTCTTCGCAAGTAAGGAAGAAGCGAGCCAGTTGTAGGTTGTAGTATAGGACGCACGAAGGCTCGTCCACTCCAGCAACGGGAACTTTTGCGTAGGGAAGGTATAAGTAAGCGTTGCCTGGTGCTGGTATTGCGTGTTACGACCACCCTTCAATAAGTTTTCACGAACGGAATCTTTTTCTGTTTTGGTATCGATCCTGCCAAACGGTTCATCAATGCGGGCAAAGTTGGTGGCTGTGAAGTCAAGGGTCAGTGAGCGGCTGCGTGTGAAGTCCCATTGCAAAATATAATACCTGTCGAAAGTAAAATACTTGTTGTAGGTCTCCGGGATCTTATACGGACCACCACCCGGGTTCCTCAACCTTGTTGCTCCAAACTGTCGGAACACATCAGCACGGAAAGATAGCTGTGATGGAATGTAATTGAAATTAATATCCTTGATGAACGTGAGCCATTTTGACTTTGATTTGATCAATCTCTTGAAAGGCTCTATATACTTTGGTTGCGGCGCATAATTGTAACCAATCGCCGCGCGTGTCCTTCTCAATTCCTCTGATTCAATCAATGGATTATGCCGCTCGGTAATAATATAGGAATAGTTAAAATCAAAATTAGTCAAGCTCCAAACCTTCGGCCGCTTACCATCTGTCTTCAGCTTTTTTACGTTGGTGAAATTTACCGTCTTAATGGTTGTGACGTCCTGTGCCGCATTCCTGATGGAATCTCGTTGGGTTTTCCCTCCCGCCTGGTCAAGTTTATCCTCGAGTTTAATATCCAAATCATATGGATCGTATTCAGGCGTGCTGGCTACTTTGCTGATGCCCGCATACATTGGTATCTGCACGCCGAGGCCCTTAGGAAGTAATTTACCCGCATCGATATTGGCTGAAATGTCAAACGTGTAAAGGTCCTCGCGGCTGCGTTCATTTACTCGCTGCTCAAGCGTACCGAACCCGCGCGACCTGGCTGAGCCCGAAAGCGTGATGCCTCCCAGGTCTGCCAGTTTAAAATCCAACCTGCCCAATGCGGCCCAACCACCCTTTTCATCAAGGTTGGAGAATCGTAATTCATTAAACCACACTTCAGCGCAAGCGGTCTCCATGGTTGTGTTTTCCACTCCCAATAAAATTCCGCGCACTTCACCGAGATTCGGATTACCAAATACGGCGTATGTTCTGCCATCAGGCGTTGTTTCACTATAATAATCAGAAGGGGAAATGCCCTGCGAGTTTCTTCTTGATTTCAACTGCGTGAGTTGGTGTAAATCAAAATCAAGATTATTGGCCTCCGGCCAAATGCGAGTACTATCCCTGTCACCCCATTCCGTTTTGAGCAATGGAATTCTTACTTCATAATAATTTCCCTGGAAGTCATTACCAATTCTAATGACGGCAGTAAGCGTGTTGTCCTGGATGGCATTGGTATGCCCCCTTCCTTCAGCGTGAATGAACATTTGCAGGCGTCCATATTGCGTCATGTCCATGTTCATGGTCTTGAACACACCGCGTGTCTTTCCTCTTTCCAAACCACAGAACTGTACGCTGAGTGATTGCTCGTTGAGGAACAATTGCACGTTGTTATTGCTAAGCTGCTGCTGTCTTTCTATGCCCGGAGGAATCACGTAAGGTATCGGGTCGCGCTGATCGTTTTCCTCGAGGTTCACGGCAAGCGTGTTGAACTCAACGGGATCAACGGGTGGAAGGTTTACATAATTTCCCGTTGTATCCACTTCAAACTGGAACTTGCGCCATTGGTTGCGGATGAGTTCAAGCTTACCGAATCGCAACACCACTGGCTGATCAAATCCGGTCAGGAACATCCTCACGAAACGTATGGATTTGAAATCAGGGATGTTTCCCACTTTCGATTCAAAGTCCTGGATAGGTATCCTGAAAAGATACCAGCGTTCATTGCGCTGTGTGTTGTTAGCGAGGTTCACCGTAACGTTGCGCACGTCAGTAATGAAATTATTACCGGGCGCCATGAATGGTTGAATGTCTACTTTATACTGGAAATATTCTTCTGACTCATTCAAGGTATTATCGCGATTCAACTCTTCCGCATCAGGATATTGCGTGAATGCGTTTACAAAATCGCTGTTGTTATTTGATACGGGTGAATTGCCGTGCGGGTTATTGATATTCTTGTACCGCTCGATGATGCCGGCATTCGCGGCATCAAAAGCCGGGTCACGATAAGGCCTGAAATTATCCGCTGAAGGATCCTGGGTGGCGGCAGGCAGGGCCGCGGGATAGTTTGCCTGCAATGCCTGGAGGTACGCGTCGAATTTTACGCGCTCATCTTCATCCTGCAATCCATCCAACCCAACATCCTGGTATTGCCTGTCATCAGGTTCATTGCTAAATGCATTCGTTACCTGAAGCGGATTGGCAGGCACCTTGCCCCATACCGTGTTATTATCTTCAGGAGCATTATTTGTTGGCGTGCGCAATCCATTTTCATACTGTCGCTTTCCATCACGCAGAACGTCTTCAGAAATATTTCCCAGGTTAAAATACAATTGACCACCAGATGCGCCAGGGTTAAGCACATAAGGATCCTGCATCCAGAATTCGATGTACTCAATGTTACCTGTCTCGAAATCGATCTGGTCAATGTTTCGCATGATGCCGCCCCATGCTGCGGAAGGATTGATCAGTCTTCCATTCGCATCGAGGCGCCCGGGTCTCGCTTCATAATTGTAAGGACCTTTTTCGGAGGGGAAATATGCAAGGTCAAACGTGGTGAGCAGGCCCTGTCCAAAATCATTCGTTCTTTGCGGGAATATTTCTCTTTGTAAAACCTGGCGCGTTTCCAATTTGGATAATTCGTCGAGGTTATTGCGCAGGGGATTATTGCTGTTATTTTTTTCCTGCAATACCGGCTCAATGTTGTACCAGGCGAGTTTGGCGCGGTTGTAACCGTATTCGAGATTATTGGTAAGGCTCGATTCAGGGAACAATTGCGGCGTAGATGCAAGCGTCCAGTTAATGAGCGGGAAACGCAAATCGATGGAGGAGCGCGTTCCTTCGAAATCATCAATGTAGATCTGGCCCGCACTGCCTTCACCTATTTGTGGTGCGTGGCCTGGCTGAAGCACGGCTCCTTCCACATATGCGCTTATGGATGAAGGCGCTTTCGTGGAATAGAATGGAAGTTTATCTAACCACTTTGTCAATCGCGGTACTTCGCTCCTGTAATCGATATCTAATCCGTACATGGTGTTGCGGATGGGATCATCGCCATAACTCTGCTTGATGAAGAAAGGTCGTTCACCCAGTCTCACAATGGTACCACCAATGGTCAGTTTCTTGTTCGCAAGATAATCTAACCTTAAGGCCATGTAGTTTCGCTGTTGAATACCAAATGCAGCCTGGTTCTCGTATTGGATATTCACCGGCACGCCAGAGGTAAGGATGGCCTGGTTGATCACACGTAAGGTACCGAGGTCATAATTTATTTCGTAATCGATATTCTCCTGTAATGTTTGTCCTCCTGCGGTAACCGTCACAGAGCCACGGGGAATGTTGAAACCAAGCTGGTAATCTCCTCCTGCGGAGGAAGATTTTGAACGGCCATTCAATTCATACCTGTTCAGGTTCGCATAGGTCTGCGCGATGGCCTTGATGGTATCATACAACGGGTAGTAAATATATTTATCCCTTCGCGCCTGGTCAGGGAACACGTATTCCAGGTCTCGCCCAAAAGGTTCGAGCACGGGGAATATAACGCGACTCATGGATGAAATGATGGTAAATCCTTCAATGAAATCAAATACCCCATCGGGTTGCGGGTCATTCTGGTTATTGAGCCGGTCGAGATTAACAAGCGATATCAGGGGCTGACCTTCGTACGCAGGTAAAACATCTGCGGGGGGCAAATATCTTTTTTCGCCAAGGCTTGGCTCTTCGTATAAAATGTCGAGCCTGAAATCCTGGCGCTCGAGTTGACCAAATCCTACTGAATACACGTTCTTCATCATCAGGTCCCAGATAGGAAGATTGGGTCTTTGCGAAGTTGCTTTCAGCAATTTCAAAAAAAGCACATTTTGGGAAGCGCCGGTAGTATCAGGTGGTACGTCCTGTGAAAATTCCCCGATCTGGAATACTCTTCCGTTGAATGTATATTGAATGGCGATACCTAACACTTCATCAGGTTGCAATGGCTGGTTGAGGGAAAGGAATCCTATTTGTGGATTGAAATAATACTCTGATGGCTGCAATTTCCTGGCAAATGTCTTTTCAAATTCCTGCACGGGTGTGAGACCCGCGCCGGTTAAGAAATTCTGTACGGTGCTCGAGTTCCTGTTTGCCGGACTGCTGGTAAGGAAACTGTAAAGTGTGTTCACACCATTATGAGGAAGCGTGCCCGGATTGCCTGTTCCGCCCCAGGGACCAAATGGCGCACCTTCTCCGAGATCCATGAGAGCAACGATATCACGTGTATCAGTGGTCGCCGCCACATTGCGATTAGTAACCCAAACCTCCACCCGTAATATCTGAACGGGTGAATTGACCACGGGCAACTGTTCCATGGCCGAGTTATAATTTACCCGGAAGTATTGCGACATGAGGAAGTGCCTGTTCTCTTCGTATTCATCAGCTTTAAGCGAGAATATCTGCGTGGCGGTTCCGCCTTCCAGTCCTAGTGACTGGCGTTGGGCCCGCTGGTTGGCGAGTACGCCGGTAACATAGAGTTTACCAAATTGCAATTGCGTTTTAATCCCAAACAAAGATTGCGCACCGGGGATCAGCGTTCCTTTGGAAGTGAAATTCACGTTACCCAGCTGAAACTGCTTGATGATCTCATCGTCCTTGCCCTGGTAATTAAGATTAAGCTGGTTCTCGAATTCGAAATTGGCCAGCGTATTATAATTAATCGGCAGCTTGAGCTTATCGCCAATATTGGCGTCAACCTGCAACTGCGAGTTCATGTTGAAGTCCAGGCCGCCGTTTTTCCTGGCGCGTTCGGGAAGCGTGGGATTATTGATGTTCTGGCCCTGGTATCCGGCGAGGATTTCCACATAACCTGAAGGGCGGATATCGACCTTGCCGGTTCCCACGATGCGATTGAACCAGTCCTTGGTTTGCCTGAATTTGGGCTTGAACAGGCGGCGGTTCATATCGGCCAGCATGCTTGCGCGCCGTTTAAAATAGTCCTCTTCATCCTTCTGGCCCTGGAGCCGCAGGAATTCTTCCATGGAGAATGAGGTGGGAACGCGGTAATATTTGTCACCGATCTTTTCCACCACATAATATTGCCTGGTTACGGGGTCATACTCAATATTTCTTTTAATATAACCTGTATCGCGAAAGTCGAAGGTATTACGGGACGGGTTGCTGTAGGGATCGCCGTAGCGGTCATAAATGGGATAGGGAAGAGTGTCGCGGCCGGTAGTGTCCTGCATTCTTCCGGCAATATCAAAATTTTCTGCACGAGGGTTTGCTTTAGCCTGCATAAAGAAGGCAAACAGCATGGCAGTCCCTACCAACGTACGGAAGATATGGGTAGTCTTACAATTCAATTTGTCTCACGATCAATTAATTCCGGTAAAATAGTTTGAATCAGAGGATACGAAGGGTCTTCTTAATGAGGTCCTCAACAGGAAGGTCAGGTTCGGAAGCAAGCGTCTTTTTCAGGGCCTGTTCAGCCGCCAACCTGTTGATGCCTAAAGCCGTCAGAGCATTTAACGCATCCTGGTGCAAAGTATTGTTTTTCATAGGGGAAATATTTGATTCTATGGGATGCCTGGAGAGGCGGTCCCGAAGCTCGAGTATGATCCTTTCGGCGGTTTTCCTGCCGATGCCTTTTATCCCTTCCAGGGTCCGCACATCAGAGTTCACGATGGCGCGCGCCAGTTCATCAGGCCGCAGGTAGGAGAGCATGATGCGGGCGGTGGAGGCCCCGATGCCGGAAACCCCGATCAGCTGCTGGAACATTTCCTTTTCGCGTGCGTCAGCGAAACCGAAAAGTATATGAGCGTCTTCTTTTATGAGTAAATGGGTGTATAGCATCCCCTTTTCGAGAGCCTGGATGCTGGAATAGGTGTGGAGGGTGATCTGTACATCATAGCCCACGCCGGCTACTTCAACCTGCACGGCCGAGGGGGATTTCTGAACGAAAACGCCTTTTAGAAAAGCTATCATGCGGCGAATTTAGGCAGGAGTTCGGGAATTTGGGCGATTAGAATTAGTAATTGGGTATTTGGAATGGGCCGGACTGGTTTTTCTTTACTTGCGTTGAGAGAAATTGACGGCCAAATTCCGAATTCCTACTTCCCCACTTCTTTCCCTCCTCATCAAATTGTTAATTAAATAATTGAACACCTACCTTTGTGCCCAAAAAATCAACAGATTAATGGCCTCAAAGATCACTGCCGCAATTACAGCCGTTGGAGGATATGTACCCGATGATAAGCTAACCAATTTTGACCTGGAGAAGATGGTTGACACAAATGATGAGTGGATTCGGACCCGCACGGGCGTGGAGGAAAGAAGGATATTGAAAGGTGCGGGGCTGGCGACTTCAGACATGGTGGTACCAGCGGTGAGGGATCTTTGCAAAAAAAGGGGAATTGACCCTTCGGAAATTGATTGCCTAATAGTGGGTACGGTGACGCCAGATATGGTGTTTCCGGCCACTGCGAATATTGCCTGTGATAAACTGGGGGCGAAGAATGCGTGGGGATTTGATGTGAGCGCGGCCTGTTCAGGGTTTTTATATACGCTAACGCTGGGTGCGTCACTGATCGAGAGCGGCCGATATAAAAAAGTGGTGGTGTGTGGCGCTGATAAAATGAGCGCGATCGTTGATTATAGTGACAGGGCTACCTGCATCATCTTTGGAGATGGTGCGGGCGCAGTGTTGCTGGAGCCAAATGAAGAAGGTTATGGAGTGCAGGACAGCATTCTGCGGAGTGATGGAAGCGGGTGCCAGTTCCTGCATATGAAGGCGGGTGGGTCATTGAACCCGGCTTCGATGGAAACGGTGGCGGCAAAGCAGCATTACATTTACCAGGAGGGACAGGCGGTGTTTAAGTTCGCTGTAAAGGGAATGGCGGATGTGAGTGCGGAATTACTGGAAAGAAATAATCTCACGGGTGATGATATTGCATGGCTGGTACCTCACCAGGCCAATTTGCGAATAATAGATGCAACTGCCAACCGCATGGGTCTGCCACGCGAGAAGGTAATGATCAATATTGCCAGGTATGGCAACACGACTGCGGGCACGATCCCACTTTGTTTATGGGAATGGCAGGACAAACTGAAAAAGGGAGATAATATAGTGTTAGCTGCGTTTGGCGGTGGGTTTACGTGGGGAGCGACGTTAGTTCGTTGGGGGTATTAGGGTTGATACACGGTTTCCGTTTTCCCCGCCAGTGGTGGGCAAGCTGTTTTCCGTTTGGCAAGACCATGATTTTGCAAAGTTGCGTTGGCAGTTTAAGGATTGGTGATTGCAATTCCGGGACTAGATTTTCATACTGAAAAGGCTGATTATTTGACATACCGGGACGCCTCATAGGTAGCCCCCCGAATATTGAGGTTTTTCCCGCGTCCCATCGGGAAGCCATATGGGTAGCCCCCGTGTAATGAGTTTCCCCGGCTGTCTTTCGAACAACCCGATCTTAAGAATAAATTAGCCTGTTTATTATTCCGGATAGGGGTTTCCACTTATTCCGGGGAAATCATTATTTATATATATTCACTAACAGATCCCATCCTTCCCCTTTGTCTGCTCCTGATTTATCCAGGAATGTTCCTACGCTGTGACAGCTATTCCTTATAGCGAACTAAGCCTTGTCATTTATGAAAAAAGCTTCCTTTGAAAGTGAAGTTTATCTGCGTCCACGCTGGTCATCCACTTTAGCGGTCACACAGCGGGCAGGCGAAAAAAACACTTTTTTCCTGCCAATTATCATTCCACCTGCTTCTCCATTTTTACCGGATACAATTACAACCACATTCTTTAACCTCAAACCTGTTTTATGAAATTCAAAATTTCTCTTTTCCTGTTGCTGGTAATTTCCATAACAGTAACGGCAGTAGCTCAACGTTACCAGAGAATGGGAATAGCAAAGGGAGCATACCGCCTTTCGCCTAAGGGATCAAAAAATGTTGCTTCATTTTGTATGGATTACTCACTAAAGGCTCCGAAAAAAGGTGTGATACTGGATAATGTTTTGGCAGGAGGAGATGCAATAGTTAGAATCGGGAATGAAACATTTACGCTCAATGAAGCAATATCAAAAGGATATATCGCTATTGAAGGGGTCAATAATTCATTTTCTACGATGATGAATAACCTCGATGAATTTCTCCGCTCACCTGATATACCCGATGATATAAGAATAGAACTTTCTACGCTTAAATCATTATGGGATGATATGACCCCAGCAGACAGACGTGAATTCCTTCAAATGCCGGACATTAAGGAAATTGATCAGCAACTACGAAACGAAGGTGATCACACGAAGCTCACCTTTATAAATCGAACTGAAAAACCAGTGTCAATTGAATTTATAAATAACGGAGTAATAGCATCAGGTGGAGGCCATAGCCGTAATATTAATTCGGAGTTGATTACAAATACCAATAAAACAAACCAGGCAAAGGTCCAGCAAATAATTTGGAACAGCGAATATCAACAGGTGCTCGTTGACCTTGGAATATATACAGGAAAGGCCGATGGAATTGTCGGACCCCAAACCAAAAAGGCTATAGCGGCCTTCCAAACCGAAAATAAATTACCTGCTACTGGTATAATTGACAAGGCAACAGAAATCCTGCTAAGGCAAAAAGAACGGATAATACATTTTGCTGGTGAAAATCAACTTGCACGATATGCTACAATAGAGTTTTCAACTGAAGGTGAAGGTTTGTATAAATTAGATTTAGGAGAGAAAGGCTATGCCTATATTGGAAATGACGTAAACGAATTAATGATAAAATTGAATATGGTGAAGCCTGAGCAATCAGCCTATTATCTCAATTTTAAAGGTTTCAATACCACACGAACAGAAAATTTCATGGCTAGCGCACGAATGTCACAAAGCAGCATTGAGCCCGGAAAAACAGTTCAGTCTTTGAAACAGCTTTCTACTAAAGGTTTTGAGGCCACGGAATTAGAGGATGTTTTGCTCAACAGGAACAGTAGTTTTAAATCACTGACGGAAGTGAAGCCCGTTGCCGGGGGAGGATATTCTTTTTCCCTAACCTTTAAAAACTCATATAATAAGTCGCGGGATTGGCTGCTTACTGTTTACGGCAAAGTTGAAACTACCGTCAGGCAGGGATGGACAAGTTTCCGAAAAATTTTCAAACCAGGTGAGATTAAAAATATCAGCATAGCTGATGCAGTTGCTTCAGCTAAACAAGATATAAAATCGAGCTTAAATATTACCAATGAAGATCTGGAAATACGGCTATCCCATGAATTAATCAGCGTGATCGTAAACATTATTAACCACCGATCCCGCGAAATTTTATTAGCCGTGGCCAACCCGATGATAAAACAATATTGATGGATATCAGACCTTCAGACTGCCTGATAGGAATGTGCTTGCCGGAGTCAAAAAAAAGTTTTTATCATAACCTGAGAAACTTTGATAGAAATGACTTCACGAGTACATTCCCATGGCAAATATATCAATGGCAATTCCTGGCCACCTATAATGAGCTGAAAAAGCCCATCAGAAAATTAGGGGCACGAATTGAAGAACGGTTCACCTTTCAGTCGTTTCGATCTGCAATAGACCGACGTGAACCTGTACTGATATTATTTGCCCACTGGAAAGAAAATGAAATTGAGTTTTACGACGGATTAGTTGCTATCGACGAAATTGTAAACTATATTCCAGAAAATTATAACAAAGTAATCGACCTTTGTGTTTGTCATCCCGGCCCATTTGTAGAGAAAGTTATTGCAAAATGTGGGCATTGCACCATTCGGTTCAGGAACGAGAAGTCATATCCGATATTCTGGATACACTTTTACCGTACTTTGTTATTGGAATTGAATTCTCATCCTTCCCCGTATAAAGATGCTTTCGAAAAAACATTTTATTCATTTTTCTAAATAAGTATTATGAAATCCACGAGACTAATTGAAGAATTTCTGCAACATGTAGGATATGAGGTTGATATGGGCACATCAGTGGAAGCTCAGGTAAAAACTCTCGATAAAAAGAAGATTAAGACTGCAGCGTCAAACTTAAATGAACAACTTTATAAGAATGCTGCATTAAAGCGGATGATCATAATAACAATGGTTTCTTTGTTGATTGTCCTTTTTATAGTTGGTGTATACCTCGTTCTTTTCTACAGGGATGATCCCAAAACAATGGGTGCAATTTTAGGAGGTACGTTTCTATCGTTAGTAGGGATCATTGCGGTCATGCACCGAATATGGTCTGACATATCCAGAACTGATATTTTAATGACGATAATTGGCAAATTGGCTCCTGATAAGCAAGTTGAATTGTTCATTGCTATTCTCAACTACGATAAAGAAAGAGCTTATAACCTTAATAAAAAAATGATCGAGGGTTTGTGAAGAATTAATAGGTATCAATTCATACCAGTTTTATTGAGGTTTTCCCACGAACACATTGAATCTCCTTACCACTTGAACCCATCCTGAACGTCCTTGAATACCATGAACAACCTGTAGTAACCGGTATACCGGATTAGCCGCCAACAACGGACTACCATCATCGAACAACTACCATCGGTCAGCCATCATCGAACAAGTATCACCAGACAACTAGCAGAAACAACCTTAACCGAATCTTTGAACATTTATGATCACTCGATAACATAGCCTATCTTAAATGAGAGATATCGATTACGCATCGTGAACCCCACCGCATCTTCAACGATCTGTTCAAATCCATGGTTATATCGCACACTCATAAATACATTTCGGCTAAACGCGTATTGCAAACCAACGGTACCTACCAGGTCAGTGAATTTAAAATGACCTTTAATGGGCGTTGAAGGTCCCCCACCAGAAGGATCATTCCATGCCCCAAGTAATATTGAATGTGCTGGACCAAACAGCAGAGATAATTCTCCAAGCTTCACGCGTGCGAGTATTGAAATGCTGAAGTATTGGAGCTTTATAGAATTTTCATTGACTCCATCATTCAGCTCTACACCGTTGATCACATAACTTAATTGTGGTTGCAATTCGAAATTCCCCTTAACCGGAATTTGCATTAAAATGCCGCCATCGAATCCTCCTAAAATTCTCCTGTCTATTTCCTCATCCGGTTGATACTGCCCTCGTGATAAGTTGAAACCAAGGTCAAATCCAAATAATGGGTGCTGGCTCACAGAAGAAATTGAACTAAACATCAGGATGGAGAGTATATAAACTTTCATACGCAGGTGTTACGGGAATGCAACAAATAAGAGGCCGGGATTGAAACCCGGAAGAATATTACGTGTTTGACCATTTCCTTTGATAACAATAAAATAATATTTTCTTCATATTCCGATCATGTCAACTTCATATTTTACAAAGCACGCGATACACATTAAATAGAAAATAGATGGAGGAATTATCATGAAAAAAGCACTAATTATCCTGAATGGAATAAGGTTTCCTTATAAGCTTGTAGACAGGGCAATTGAATGGTCAAAGACCAATGGCTCCTCCTTGCATGCTATATTTGTGAAAGCAGAGGATGAAGTAAAGGAAGGATATATTTTCCCCAGTGACCTGGATGCCGCCAAAAAGCTCTCCACAACCCAGGATTCCGAGAATGCAAGCATCAAAGTAATTGAGTCACAGATCAAACTATTACATGACAGGTCAGTGTTTCAAAATGTGCCGTTCACTTATGAATTGCTTACAGATCCTCCCCTGGACGAAATTATCAGCAAAGCGAAAAGTGCGCAGATGATGTTCCTCGATGGGAATGATGAGGGTGTAGGCACACTTTCCGTAAATACCTTTAAGATGGCCGATTTAAAGGCTCATTCGCCGTGTGCCGTAGAGGTAGTTGGATGATTAATAAACAGTCCTTGCATTTTTCTCCACGCCCGGTTGGGTGCTCGTGTCAGGTACTACTCTCTCGAGAACTGATTCATAAACTTTTAAAAATGGTAGCATCAGTACCACTCCCAATATATTGAAAAGCATATGTGCATTGGCAATGGTTCGTTGAAGAGAATTTCCACCTGAAATTATATTCACCAGGTTTGTAAATAATGGCAACACCATCATACCGAGCAGAATAGTAATAACGTTGAAGGCAAGGTGAAACAAACCCGTCCTGATAGAAGCCCGCGATCGGCCTATTGACGCTACCAGCGTGTCGGCACAGGTACCCAATTCAGCACCCAACATTACGGCAATGCTCCCGGCCAGGGTTATCAGATTTTCCTCCCCGAGGCTGATTACCATTCCCATTGTAGCAGAAGAGCTTTGTACCACTACTGTAACAAGGGCCCCCGTGGATACTCCTTTCCAGGTATTGTCAAGTGACATTAACCAGTTTGTCACACCCCCGCTTTCCTTTAAGGGCGCAACTGCTTCCTCGATAGTAAATAGTCCGAAAAATATCAACCCGAATGAAAAAATCACACGTCCGAGATTAGTATAGAAGTTCGACCTGAAAAAGAACATCAGGATAAACCCAACCAGAATGGGAAATGCTGCATACTCACCCACGTCAAGCGCGAAGATTTGTGATGAAAACGTAGTACCAATATTGGCTCCCATTACTATACCCATCGCCTGTCGAAATGTCAAGGCTTTGGAATTCACCAGCGCGATAGTCATGATAATGACAACGGAGGAGGAATCGAGTAAAATAGTGACGATTATACCTGAAATAATGCCTTTAAAAACGTTATTCGTGAATCGATCGAGAAATGTCTTTAACTTATCAGCTGCAAGATTCTTTAATCCAACTGACAGGCTATTTAAAGCGTAAAGAAACAATACAAGTCCCACTATGATCAGAAAGACCGAATTCATACACTCCCCTTTAATCCAGACATTAATAGTTTAATCCAAACAAAATGGTTCAAATTTCCTGCCTTTTATTTGGGGAGCTCTAAACCGCTAAGGTTTAGTATTTAAGATTTATTTAGCTTCAAATCAGGAGGAATTCTGAAATATGAATTTGGCAACATTATGGTAATGTGGAAAGCTGGTGGGCCGCCTAAATGATGGGAGTTAAACACTCGCTCTTACGCTTATAAGATCATGCATTTTCTTCATTTCCCCTGTTTGCAGGCATTTGCAAATAGAGATCGCCTCCACATTATTCGGAAATTCTAAACCCATATAGCGTCCCGCTGGGACGCTGGGGCAGGTAATAATTAAGTCACCAGTTTAGCTAGCCAGCTGGTCAGCCTATTAGCAAATCAGCTGGACATCTGGTCGGCTAGTATACCGCACTATCCGCAATCCCTACTTCAATACCACCACCTTCCCCGTCTCCCACCTCTTCTCCTTCGAAACGTACTTCACCAAATAAGTTCCCGAAGGAAACTGGCCCAGGTCGATTCGCCAGTTGCGGCGACCTTTGTTGTTGGCCAGGCGCATCAGTATTTTGCCCGTGAAATCAGCCACAAACAACTCTTCGATATCTTCGGTTGATTCAATGGTGCAGTTACCACTCGTGGGATTGGGAAAGATCTTCATCGCGGGTTGTTTTTCATTCGAAACCACGGGGGGTTCTTCCCTGCTGTTACAATCCTTCACTGCAATAAATTGATCGATCAATCGCTCCATTAGCGAATTCAATATTTCTACGTCATACTTATCCGTTGTAGGTTCGATATGCGAATTGCCCACACCGCTATGATCAGTCAAAAACGCATACGAGCCATTCGTGGCCAGCGCCATGGAGCGCATGAGGAATTCCGTTGATTTATCAATACCACTACATCCAATCGGGATGATCCTCACTCCCATCGCAGCTGCTTTAAAAATTACCTGCTGCAATTTGCGCTTCCCCGTCTCATGCGAAGGGGCGTCAAGTAATAAGAACAACAATCGCGTACGGCTTTCCGCGTTCCAATTCAGGCTATCTAATGCCACTTCCATTGCCACATCCAATGCCTCCGGGAAATCTCCTCCCCCACCCGCCTTCTGTAGTTTGATAAAGTTCAACGCCTTCAACACATTATCTGAAAACCCACTATGCCTTGTCAGGTATTCATCACCCTTGTCGCGGTAAAAAACTGAAGCCGTATATAAATCCAGGTCAGCATATTTTTTTGTCGCCCGGTTTATCACGTCTTCCAATTCCAGTTTCAAAAACTCAATCTCGTCGCCCATGCTTCCGGTTGCATCTACCACGAACGCTATATCCACGCTCTTTGAGTTCATACATTGCCTGTCAACTTCAATGAAGTTGATCCCATTCTCGAATGTAGTTGGCCGCTTTACTTTGTTTCCTTTTGCATCCGCGATAATGTATTCTTCACCTTTGTTTTTATCAAGGAACGAAGCCCATAGTTCCGCCTTTCCCGTATTATCACTTACCGCTCTAAAAATAGTATCAGCTCCATACTTGCTCAGCAGGTACACCCGCTCATTCACTGCAGCATTGCCATTCTTGTCAATCAATTGCACAGTATACCTGTTTACGGGAAACATGCCCCAAAATGCTGAATGCTCTTTGAACTCGCCCTCTGAATAATCGCTCCATCTCTTCCATTTTGTAAAATCATTCACTTCCCCCGCAGTGAGAATGCGTGAACGCGGCTGGGTAATCCGCAAACTATCTCTTTCCGTCAACCCTGATACATACCCAAACGTTTTACCCAATTCACCCGCTGCCAGACCCTTAACTTCTCCATCCCGTCTTTTGCCGCCCGAACCCAGGCCACGCACAGTGACGCCTGGCGTTTTTCCTGCCATCATGTGAGTTACGCTGCCGGTTGTCATAGATCGCTTAGCAAGAGGTGAAGAACTTACAACAACCTCATCCATCATTTCCCGTTTGTTCAACAACACTACTTCAAAATTCGGGTCCTTGATATTTTTCTCGGTGATAATGACGGAATAAGGTTCATACCCCGGAGCGGAAAAAATTAGCGTATCGGGCAAATTGGGTGCAAAGATTTGGAATGTACCATCGCTCTTCGTGGTTATAGAATTGGAAGAATTGGTAAACTTAACTGTTACTCCCGGAGCCCAGGTGCCACTTTCTCCCATTACTCTTCCCACCACCCTCTGGCTATTGACTGAAAATGAAATAAAAATCAGGTAAACTGCAGTGCAGAGCAATCGCGTTCTCATAAACAACATTTTTAAGTAGATGAGCCTGGTCTTAATTTTACACAATAAACAGATGGGATATTTGTTGTGGGGGTTGCACGTATTGGACGTTTTCGGTTTTTCAGTTGGGTTGGGGTTAGGGGTTGGGGTTAGGGGTTAGGAGTTAGGGGTTAGGGGTTGATGAGACCATGATATTGCCGGTTGTTGTTGGATTGCAAAGCGGAGATCCAACAACGGCATTGAACGGCATTGAACGACTCAAACACGGCCATCGAACAAGGAGAACAAGAATCGACTTCGCAACCCCTGATGTCACTTCAATCCAGCAGGCCATCATCGATCATCGGTCATCGGGCAATGACTTGAACTATCCTGAACGACTTAATCCCTAGCTTTGACGAAAACGATCAACAATGCCGAATGACTTTCTCCTCTCGGGCTGGGGCTCCGTAGCCGTACACGGTGGCAGCAGGCAGGATCCCATGTATGCCCACCAGGTGCCTGTATATGCGAGCAGTACCTATGTTTATGATACCGCCGAACAAGGCATGCGCCGCTTTAGCGGGCAGGAAGAAGGATATATTTATTCCCGCTGGGGAAATCCTACCATTACAGCAGCCGAAGAAAAAATTGCCGCACTGGAGAGTTTCGGTTTGCCAATCGAATTAAAAGGCATTCTCCATTCATCAGGCATGGCTGCCATCTCCACCCTCATGCTTTCTAATCTCAGCAAGGGAGATAAAGTACTCACCCAATTTTCACTGTATGGTGGCACGGAAGAGCTGATTGGCAAGGTACTGCCGCCATTAGGTATTGACGCCGTCATCATTGACCTGAGTGACCTGCAAAAAGCAGAAGATGCACTGAAGAACGATGTGGCTATAAAAATGATCTATATCGAGACACCTGCCAACCCTACTATTCACTGCGTTGACATCGAAGCTATTTGTACCCTCGCAAAAAGATATGGAAAGATCGTTGCCTGTGACAATACATTCGCCACGCCTTACCTGCAGCAACCTTTTCGTCATGGCGCAGACTTCGTGGTTCATTCTACTACAAAATTTTTAAATGGACATGGCACAGCCATTGGAGGTATTTTGCTTGGAAGGGATATTGAAAAAATGAATACCCACATTACCAAGGTTCATCGATTGCTGGGCGGCAACGCAAATCCTTTCGATGCATTTTTATTAGTACAGGGAATCAAGACACTCGAAGTAAGAATGGATGCACATTGCAGGAACGCTCTCCAGGTCGCTGGTTTTCTTACCTCGCATCCCGAAGTGGACAAAGTAAATTTCACCGGTCTGCCTGACCATCCTGATCACCTGCTGGCGATGAAGCAAATGCGGCAACATGGAGCTATCCTTAGCTTCGAGTTGAAAAAAGGTTTGCAGGGTGGCATCAACTTCATGAACAAATTGAAGATGTGCGTGCGCACTGTTTCACTGGGCACCTGCGATACGCTACTATCCCATCCCGCGTCAATGTCGCACCACGGGATTGCAAAAGAACAACGGGAAAAATATGGAATAACGGATGGACTGATACGCATGAGTGTGGGAATTGAAACTGCGGCGGATATTCTGGGAGACCTGGAACAAGCGTTGTGTTAGTTGTTGCCCGATGGTCGTTGGTCGATGCTCGAGGGTCGAAGATGGCAAATTCGGTTGCCGGTTGTCAGTTGAGAGAAGTCTCTTTCAATCTTTTTGTCTTCGTACAAAAATTCCTAATTCCTAATCCCGCTTAAGCTCGTCAGCTTTCTCACGCACTCATGGTCTCCCTAAGAAATTCCTAATTCCGGTTAAGCTCCTCAGTTAGACTCAGCTTTCCCAACCACTCATGTTCTTCGAACAAATTCCAAATTCCTCGTTCCCTGAAATCACCGCTCAAAAACAAGGCACCTCAGGATCCATATAGTAAACCCGATACGTTCCGTTTGACCGCAACTGCACCTGTATGGTATCATCATTGTACTTATCCCTGCAACCTGCGGTACGACCCAGTGGCCATTCGTTTCCACCTTCATCATCTCCCCGATCAGTGCGAAATATTTTATTCGCAGTTGTAAAACGGAGGTATTCTTCTGCTGTCCTTAAGGTAGGATGATCATGTTTGTGGCCCGCGGCAAAGATCACTGACTCTGCTTTTACGTGCTCCACAAACGAGCGGGAACTTCCATTCATCGCTCCGTGATGCGGGGCAATGATCACCGTGGACTGCAATAACGAAGCGGCATTCTCCACCAGGAATTTCTCCGTTGCTATCAATGCATCAACCGGGTCGTTACGATGCCTGCCTACTGCATCGCCACAAAACAATACTGAATTACCCCCAAAGTTCAATTTCATTACGATGCTTACGGAATTCAATTTTTCATCCTTTGCACTGAGCCCCCATTCAGAGGGAGGTGAACCAAAGCCGCAGAGGAATGTAAATTTTGCATTACCGATGGAAAAATGATTACCCGCATCAATCGTACTATCCAGTTCATTCAGGTTGATGTTCTCAATGGATGGATCATTTTCCAGTGCATTGTACAATCGTGTATAGGAAGATGTGGGGTTCCCCCCGCCGATCATGGAAGATTCATATCCGGTCCATAATACCTTCTTTACTTTGTAATCACGCAGGATTTGGGAAGCGGATACAATATGATCGGCGTCAGTATGACTCAGAACCAATAATTCAATCACGCTGCCGGCAGGTATGTATTCCTTTACCTGGATTGGCGTACGCTCCGGTTGAAAATAATTATCTCCACCGGCATCATAAATCACATATTTGTTACCGGGCAATTTAATCAGTGTGCAAAGCCCGGCGCCAATATCGAGCACACGAATGTCAACCACGGCATCCGTCTCGAGCGCTCCCGTCAATGGCTCGCCTTCAATTTCACCCACTACCTTTCTTACAAGTGTGCGATACACCCAGCCTTCCTGCCGGCTCGCGAGCGAGACCACGTGATAGTATCCTGCGGTCTGGTTCAATTCCAACAAAAGCAATGTATCACCGGTATGTAATTTTTCAAGTATCTCCGAACTGGTTGACTCGTTCTGACGAAGATTGCCATTGCGTTGAACCACCAGGTAATCAGCGAAGGCGGTAGCTGAAATAAGAATGAAGACAATTGTTACAAGGAATTTCATAGAAAGAAAGTTGGTTATTAATAAATGTAATTCTTGTTTGATCAATTTCAAAAGCACCTGCAGAAATGGTGGACAATTTCCTTACTTGCCGATGTTGCAACCAAGTTCTTAAGTTTGTAAAAAATCACCGATGGAAATAAAGATTCGCCGCGCGGAAAAGGAAGATTGTCCTCGGCTGCTGGAACTGATACATGAGCTGGCTGTTTATGAACGGGCGCCTGACGAGGTAACCGTCAGCCGTGAACATTTTGAATCATCAGGTTTTGGCGATAAACCAGTGTGGTGGGCATTTGTTGCTGAAGCGGATGGCATCATCCAGGGATTTGCACTTTATTACATTCGATATTCAACCTGGAAAGGCCAGTGCATGTACCTTGAAGACCTCCTGGTAACGAATGAAATGAGAGGGAAGGGAATTGGTAAAATTCTTTTCGATCGATTGATAGATGAAGCGCGTTCCAAGAACTGGAACCGCATTACCTGGCAGGTGCTGGATTGGAATGAACCTGCAATTCGATTTTACGAGAAGCTAAACGCCAGGATCGATAAAGGTTGGTGGAATGGCGTGTTGTACGTTTAAGAGGCTCAAGCGAATCATGCAATACAAATACGGAGCAAAAGCGTCCGAGCCCGTTGTTCGATGATCAATGATCGATATTAGCCTTTCAGGTTACTGATAACTTTTGCCCATTCCCAATTTGATTTTCATCAGCTAATCAGCTTGTCAGCTAGTCAGCTCGTAAGCTACGACTTCAGAAAAGCCAACCCTTATTTAATCCTCACCCCGTTTTTTCCCCGCTCTACCGCGAGGAAAAAACTTTTAACTCTTGTGTTTTCCCCCTTGTTTCACTTTCCGGCGATTGTACCTTTATCTTGTTAAAATATAAAACAGGTTGATGATCATTTGCCCAAACCTGTTGCCCGGCGACGAAAGTCGCAAGGGGGACTGGCGAGCAGGTGGGTGGGGGTGGGGCGTAAAAATTTGCGGCTTCGGCGAAGCCCTGCCAGGTTGTTAAACGTTTAAATTCGAGGCCGTTCAGGAACCGCTCAAGGGGCGTTCAAAGTCGTTCAAGACCATTCAATGTCGTTCTAGTTCGTTCAAGGCTATTCAAGGTCGTTTAAGATCCTTCAATGTCGTTCTAGTTCGTTCAAGGTTATTCAAGGTCGTTCAAGGCGGTTCAATGTCGTTCAAGACCATTCAATGTCGTTCTAGTTCGCTCAAGGTTATTCAAGGTCGATTAAGATCTTCAATGTCGTTCTATTTCGTTCAAGGTAATTCAAGGTCGTTCAAGGCGGTTCAATGTCGTTCAAGACCATTCAATGTCGTTCTAGTTCGTTCAAGGTTATTCAAGGTCGATTAAGACCTTCAAAGTCGTTCTAGTTCGTTCAAGGTTATTCAAGGTCGTTCGAGACCCTTCAATGTCGTTCTACACCATTCAAAGTCGTTCTATTTCGTTCAAGGTTATTCGAAGTCGTTGGAGACCGTTCAATGTCGTTCAAGAGTTCGATCAGGTTATTCAATGTCGTTCAAGCCCGTTCAAGTCCGTTCAAAACCCGAAAGTGCAAGTGATAAGTTAGCCAGCCATACTTAGTTTCTAAAACAATATGCATTTAATGAAAAAAGCTCCAGTGGGAGCTTCTAAATTTTATATACACGCCTTGGCGCCTTGAACGATATTGATCGTACGAACCTGAATGCTGAACGCGGAGACTAGAAGTCAGAGAAATGAAACGGCGAAGGCATCAATTCGAAATCCTTATTCTCTATCATTTCGATGTTCATCTGGAATCCTTCATCAGTCTTTACTACCACTTTTTCTTTAGTGACCCTCTTGAAACCTGCCTTTTCAAATACAAAGCGGTAAGTGCCCGGCTTTAATTCATCAAAGGCGAAGTTGCCAGAATCATCTGTCTGTACGGTCTTTTCCTTCTTCGTGACTGAATAAGCCGTAACGCTCACATCCCGAATAGGTTTTTTATTATCAGAGTGAGTGATCACTCCGTTCACCTCGTTTTTCTTGTTCTTTTCCTTGCAGGGTGATGGATCGGGATCGGGGCCGGTATTAGCCTGTGCAACGGCAAAGCCCAGCAGGCTGATGACCAGCAATAGGAACTTCGGTTTCATGTTACTTAGTTTGGTTTGAAAAAATGGTAATACCATACATATATCCCGTCGCGTGCTAAAATTAAAGCTTTTTTATTGGATCTGCCAAGGCCCCGGTAAATTCCTGCCATAAACTCTTCACAATCTCCCCCGCCGGCCTTATGTCATCCAACAGGCAGGCCACCTGGCCAATCTCTAATTCTCCTTCCGCCAAATCACCTTCAAACATCCCTTTCTTCGCCCTCGCCCTCCCCAGGATCTCTTTCAGTTCTTCCGGGCCCGCACCTCTCTTTTCTGCCTCTGCTATCTGTTCATAAAATTGATTCCTGATAAGTCGCACAGGCGTCAGCTGTTTCATAGTCAATATTGTGTCGCCTTCCGCTGCATTCACTACCCTTTTTTTAAAGGCGATGTGCGATGAAGCCTCCTCGCTCGCTACGAACCGGCTGCCCAGTTGTGCCCCTTCCGCGCCTAATACCATCGCCGCCAGTATCTGCCTTCCCGTAGCAATCCCGCCCGCTGCAATGACCGGTATTTTTACTGCATTCACCACCGCGGGTATCAACACCATGGTTGTGGTCTCTTCCCTGCCATTGTGACCACCCGCTTCAAAGCCTTCTGCTACCACTGCATCACAACCTTCATCTTCCGCCTTCTTTGCAAACCTGCTGCTGCTCACCAGGTGCACCACGGTCACTCCATTATCTTTTAACGTTTTCGTCCATGTTTTGGGATTGCCCGCAGAAGTGAAAACGATTTTTACCTCGTTATCCAAAATGATCCTGATGTGCTTGTCAATGTCAGGATATAACAACGGTACATTCACCGCGAATGATTTGTTGGTCACCGCCTTGCATTTCTTGATATGCTCATCAAGTGTTTCAGGATACATGCTGCCACTGCCGATGATGCCTAACCCACCCGCATTGCTTACGGCACTGGCAAGGCGCCAGCCACTGGCCCAGATCATTCCCGCCTGGATGATGGGATAATCGATTTGGAAGAGTTGGGTAATTCTGTTTTGCAATTAGTTAATTAGTCGATTAGTCAATTAGTCAATTCCGTCAACGACTACCCGAGATCGATGCTGGTATTATCACCGATGCTCAGTGTGCGCGTTTCTCCATGCAAGCCTGAATCGCTGCCAATGATGGAGCTTTCGAGTACAATATCATAGAGATTAGAATATGAGCCAATGATGGAATTGCGGATGATGGAATAATTGATCGCCGTATTTTCTCCTATTGAAACATTAGGGCCAATGATGGAATTCTTAATATCACAGTTCTCGCCGATGCTTACAGGAGGAATGATCACCGTATTCTCAAAGAAATATTCCTTACCATTCTGTTGCGCAAATTTTTTAAGCAGCGTTGAATTTGATTCAAGCAAGGTTTCTTTTCTTCCGCAATCAAACCAGCTATCTACTTTGAATGGCTTGAACCTGGCTCCCATCCTTAACATGCAATCAAGCGCATCAGTAAGACTGTATTCTCCATGGCTGCGTAAACCCTGGAGGAAGTTGTTTTCGAGACATTGAAACAACTGTTCCGTTTCCTTTATTTTATAAATACCCACGAGCGCCATGTTTGACTTGGGTATCTGTGGTTTTTCCACTACGTGGTCAATATACCCTTCATCATCCAACTCGGCTACGCCAAAATCGCGAGGGTCGTCAACCTTGCGAACGCCCAGCATGGAGCAGGGGCTGTTCGCTACTTCGCGAACATCGTATTCGCAAATAGTGTCTCCAAGTACAACGAACACTTCATCATTATTCACGATCTCGCGCGCCATGTTGATGGCATGGCCCACTCCCTGCCTGTCGATCTGTTGCACATAGTGCGCCTGCAGGTCAGGATACTTGGCCTTTACATAATCCCTGATCTTATCTCCCAAATAACCTACGATGAAAACAAACTCGTTGATGTCTGCTTCCCGTAACTGATCAATAATTATGCTTAAGACGGTCTTTCCCGCGAGTGGAATGAGTGCCTTTGGTTGCGTATAACTATGAGGACGCAGCTTGGTGCCTGCTCCTGCTACTGGTATTATTGCCTTCATGCCCCTTGTTCCGCCAGCGGCGGAAAACTTTGGTGAACAAAATTAACAGCGAACGAAAGTAGGACATTTGAAGCAAACAAAAAGCGCATCAGGGTTAGAAAGCTATTAGCAACTCGCTTATTTTTGCCGCATAATTTTGTGCTTTCATGCGTAATTCTACTAATCATCGTCTGCATGCACAGTTTTATATTCTTATAACTAATCATCAACTTTAATAAGTAAACGGGGTTGTCAATAGTTTGAATGTTTCACAATCGTTAAAACCTTGCAACGCTCGTCCATCGCAAATCAATAATCAACATGCAAAAAGACACTGCCGTATTTGACCTAATCAGCAAAGAACTCGATCGCCAGCGTCATGGCATTGAGCTCATCGCCTCTGAGAATTTCACTTCATTGCAGGTAATGCAGGCAATGGGTACTGTGCCTACCAATAAGTACGCAGAGGGTTACCCGGGCAAACGTTATTATGGCGGTTGTGAAGTAGTTGATGAAATTGAAAACCTTGCCATTGACCGGTTAAAAAAAATATTCAATGCAAGTTGGGCAAACGTGCAGCCACATAGCGGGGCACAGGCCAATGCGGCTGTATTTCTAGCCTGCATGAAGCCGGGTGAAAAAGTAATGGGCCTCGATCTGAGCATGGGTGGTCATCTCACGCATGGAAGCCCCGCGAATTTCAGCGGAAAGAATTACACGGCATTGTTCTATGGGGTAAAGAAAGAAACCGGCCTGGTGGATTATGACCAGATGGAGGCGACCGCACTCAAAGAAAAACCGAAGATGATCATTTGCGGCGCATCCGCTTATAGTCGCGACTGGGATTATAAACGCATTCGAGAGATAGCTGATAAGATCGGGGCCGTGATAATGGCTGACATCGCTCACCCCGCAGGCCTCATTGCAAAAGGATTGCTGAATGATCCTTTTGATCATTGCCATATCATTACTTCCACCACGCATAAAACCCTGCGTGGGCCGAGGGGCGGCATCATCATGTTGCGCCATGACTTTGAGAATCCCTGGGGTATTAAGGACCCGAAAGGAAATACAAGAATGATGAGTCAATTACTGGACCTGGCTGTTTTTCCCGGTACACAGGGCGGACCACTTGAACACGTGATTGCGGCAAAAGCGGTAGCCTTTGGTGAAATACTTTCTGATGGTTTCCTGGCATATGGCAAGCAGGTGATCTCGAATGCGCAGGCTATGGCGAAAGCGTTCAACTCGCGCGGGTATGACCTCATCAGCAATGGAACTGACAATCATTTAATGCTGATCGATCTAAGGAATAAGAATCTTACCGGGAAGAAAGCACAGGAGACGCTTGACAAAGCGCATATCACGCTTAATAAAAACTCCGTGCCATTCGATGATAAATCACCATTCGTCACCTCCGGTATTAGAGTTGGCGTTCCCGCCATCACCACGAGGGGGATGCAGGAAGGTGATATGGAAACCATTGTTGAAATGGTGGACCGCGTACTAATGAAGGTGGATGATGAAAAGACCATTAATGGCGTGAAGGAGGAAGTGAGCACGTTCATGAAACGCTTTCCGCTATACCCTGAGCTGGATGTTCGATGATCGATGGTCGATGTTCGATGATCGATGGTCGATGTTCGAACGCCGATGTTCGATCAACGAGCATCGAACATCGGGTAATTTTAGTATTTTACTAGATATTTACAAAAACAACCAAAATGATACAACGTCAGCAGACTCTTTGGTTATTATTAGCCGCCATTGCTTCTTTTTTTACATACAAATTTCCTTTCTATACGGGAACGCTGAAAGATGGATTATACAGTGAACTGGATGGTGGAAGTACACTGTTTTTATTGCTGCTTACGGGCCTTTCCCTATTATTAGCCGTCATTACTATTTTTCTCTTTAAAGACAGGAAAACGCAATTAAAGCTCGCGATTGCCGGAAGCGTTTTATCAGTATTGATCCTGATACTGTACATATCGGGTATTAGCAATTTCGCAAATGGAAGCGTTGCCTTTTCAGCCATCTTTGTTTTTGCCGTCATTGCCGGATATATACTCGCCGCGCGGGGTATCTGGAAGGACGAGAAGCTGGTTAAAAGTCTGGATAAGCTTCGGTAGGTCTCATGCACGTTCGTGCCCGATGATCGATGATCGTTGTTCGAGGCGTTCAAAGTCGTTTAAAGTGGTTCAATTCGTTCGAAGTTTTCAATTCGTTCGAACGGGAAATGCCAGGCAATTTTTTTATCCTTATCGATCGGAGCCTTTCGCTACTGTTTTTCCCTCGTTTTTTTGCGTTGAAAAAACTTTTTGATTCTGTGTTTTTCACCTTGTTTCACTTTCCGGCGATTGTACCTTTAACTTGTTAAAATATAAAACAGGTTTGTAGGCATTTGCCAAAACCTGTTGCCCGGCGACGAAAGTCGCAAGGGGGACTGGCGAGCAGGTGGGTGGGGGTGGGGCATAGTTTCCTTCCCCTCGGCGAAGCTCTGCCAGGTCCTTAAACGTTTAAATTCTTGATCGTTCAAGTCGTTGCTCGATGATCGATGAAGTCTTGCTGGATTTGAAGTGACGTTAGGGATTTCGAAGTACCTGTTTGTAATCGTTGATCGATGGCCGATAGCCGTTGTTCGAGGCGTTCAATTCGTTCAAGTCGTTGCTCGATGATCGATGATGGCTTGCTGGATTTGAAGTGACATTAAGGATTTCGAAGTACCTGTTTTGTTATCGCCCGGTGATCGATGGCCGATGTTAGATGGTCAATGATCAATGATGTCTTGCTGGATTTGAAGTGACATTAGGGATTTCGAAGTACCTGTTTTGTTATCGCCCGGTGATCAATGATCAATGATGGCTTGCTGGATTTGAAGTGACCTTAGGGATTTCGAAGTACCTGTTTTGTTATCGTTGCCCGGTGATCGACGATCGAACATCGAACAACGATCATCAACCATCGGGTAAACAACAATTGTTACGTACATTTCCGAACCCACCCCTAAGGGTTATCCCCTGATTTTTCGCCATAGTTGGTTAATTCAAATTATACATTATAATTTTGATTTAATCCAATTCCTATGAGAGCGCATCCCGTCTTATTTTTCTTATTCATTTCTTCATTCTTTACTGAATGTTGTGCTCAATGGTCAACAGGTACTTCTCTCACCTGGATGAAAGGAGATAATACAATCAATCAATCAGGAGTTTACGGCACAAAAGGAATTGCTGATCCCACTAACAAACCCGGCGCACGTGATTACTCTGCCACCTGGACCGATGCCAACAATACTCTCTGGATGTTTGGCGGATACGGCTATGATGAAACACAGCAGGGATATCTCAATGACCTCTGGAAATTTGACCCGATCAATAATCAATGGACCTGGGCAGGTGGCGATAAAACCATCAACAATTACGGAGTGTACGGAACGAAAGGAGTTGCGAACTCCACAAACAAACCGGGCTCCGTGTATGCCTGCATTTCATGGACGGATAAGAATGGCAACCTCTGGCTTTATGGTGGCTTTGGTTATACGGCCAATGACATTGGCTTCCTGAATGATCTATGGAAATATGAAACGGCAACGGGCCAATGGACATGGGTGCATGGAAATAATGCCATCGGCATGCCGGCTGTATACGGAACAAAAGGTGTAGCTGCCGCGTCAAACAGGCCCGGCTCGAGATACGGGAGTAAGACATGGACCGATAATTCAGGTAACCTGTGGATGTTTGGTGGCTATGGCATGGACGAAACAAACGCAGGCATTTTAAATGACCTGTGGAAGTACAACATTGAAACAAACACATGGACGTGGGTGAATGGCAATAAGACCATCGACCAACCGGGCAAGTATGGTTCGCAGGGCATCGGAGCTACATCCACGCAACCCGGAGCAAGATATCTTTCCAATTCCTGGATGGATAGCCAGGGCAATTTCTGGCTGTTTGGCGGATATGGATATGATGCTACTTCACCAGGCATACTCAATGACCTGTGGAAATATGAACCCGCTACCAATATATGGACGTGGATGAAGGGAAGTAACACCGCTGAACACACGGCAGTATATGGCACGCAGGGAATAGCTGATGTAACCAACCAACCCGGCTCAAGGTATGTGAGTGTATCATGGGTGGATGAACATGGCGATCTGCTATTGTTTGGTGGTTTTGGTTATGATGAAACCCGTTCCGGATATCTCAATGACCTCTGGAAGTTCGATATTCAATCTTCTACCTGGACGTGGATGAAAGGTGATACACTCGTTGACCAGGTGGGCGTTTATGGTACACAAGGCGTGCCGGCATACACAAACAAGACAGGCTCAAGGAATAGTTGCATATCCTGGGCTGATAACACGGGCAACCTCTGGATGTTTGGAGGCTATGGTTATGATCAGGCGCAAGCCGGCGTGTTGAACGATCTGTGGAAGATCACTGAACTACAAATACTACCTGTAAGGCTCATAGAATTCAATGGTTCCTTAAACAATGATGTTGCCAACCTGCAGTGGAAGACTACCCAGGAAGAAGGCGCCATCACATATAATGTGCAGAGAAGTTTTACAGGAAATGAATTCACTGCAATTGGAACAGTGACTGGTAATGGCGCAGCTACCAGCAATGAATACGCATTCAGCGATAATCTCGCGGGCACTTCTTCCTCACAGGTATATTACAGGCTGGAGATGCTCCATGCCAATAGTGAAATAAGCTACAGTAAACTGATAAGACTGGAAAGAAAGAACACCGGCGCAAGCATTTCCATCTTCCCTAATCCTGCAAGCAATTCTCTAACCGTGTCATTCCATTTACCCGCAACAGAACTGGTATCCATACGCATCACGGACTCAAAAGGCGCGCTCATGAAATCCATCTCACGGCAATTGTCACAGGGCTCCTCCGGCTTTAGTGTTGATATTAGCTCGTGGGCGAAGGGCATCTATTTTTTCACAACGATGGTAAAGGGTGAAATGGTTAGGTTGAGGTTTATTAAGGTGGGTTGAGATTTGGCGAGGTGATGAGTTGATAAGCTGACGAGTTGACGAGCTGAATAACCTCCTGTTGCATGAGCTGATACGCCAATTAAAAGCATACACCTCCTACAACTGATCCGACAACTGACTACTGACACACCATCGTCAACGAAAGAGGCCGACTCCTTTCGAAGCCGGCCTGCATTGGTTCTCTATTGAAACTCTCTCGTACTTACTTATTGAACAATAAAGGTCTTCGCCTGGCGATAGTTGTCGCCAGCGATCACCATATTGTAAACACCCGGCTTGATCGATCCCGGCAGTTGTACCTGCTGTGAGAGATTACCTCCCGAATGATTTAATGATTGTGAAAGGATCACCTGTCCGTTTGCATTCACTACCTGCACACTGTATTTGCCCTGGCTTGCACTCAATCCAAGTGTAACCTGTCCGCCTGAAACGGGGTTCGGATAAAGTGAGAAGGCCAGTTGTTTGCCGCCAATTTCCACCTTCAATATCTTGCTGTAAACGATCTTGCCTGAAACCTCGCGAACCCTGATGCGATAATAATTTGTACCCGCAATTGGGCTTGCATCATATGCGGCATAATCTTCACGCGCATCATTGTTGCTTCTTGCAGTCTGCACGTTGATATCACTAAAGCTTTGACCGTTTGCCGAACGCTCAACCGTATAATCCACCACATCTTTCTCCGTCATGTTGCTCCATTCCACCTGCACGCCGCTGTTCTTTTCAAACGCGCGAACGTTGCTGAATGTGACAGGAAGCGGGTTTTCTTCTGCATTACTTGTTCCAAGAGTGAAAGGACTGAAGTTCGAAACAACGTTAGAAGTGACCAGGTTACCTGCAGCTCCCGCATTGCCTTCACTCACCCATTGCGTACCATCATGTCTTGCCACGAGCAGGGTGGCCGGGTTCGTAACATATGAACTACCGCCGCAGTTTCCTACGCTGTATGGAATCGTCACGCTTGCATTTGATCCACCTGCTGAACGGGTGATGGTCCAGTATTCACAATTGCTCACCTGTGTGAGTGGCAATGATCTTGCGCTTCCGTATGCAACCTTGGGATTACCAAAGAAAGCACGACCGGTGAAGGTAGTAGCTGTATTGGCCGCAGGAGTTACAGTGACAGCACGCAAACCACCGCCAACTGTACCAACGGGGAACGTGAAGGCGGCAGTTGTGTTCGTTGATTTAGCCAGGGGACCATTGATGAATGAGGCATTAGAACCTGCAGAAATAGTACCTGCTGCTGGTAATGAAAGCAATGCTGCATCTGATGTGGTAACGATACCATTCGTAAGCGTCATTGCATTGTTTACTGTCACTGCCCTTCCCAATACCAGGCCTGCCCCGTTTACAACGAGGTTATTAAAGTTGTGACCGTTTGAACCACTGATGGTCTGAACGGCAGAGCCATTGAAGTTTACGGTTGTGCTGGTTAAAGTAAAGTTGCCATTGCTGGTCCAGTTGCCGCCTACGTTGAGAGTTTTGTCATTACCATCGAGCGTGGTTCCGCTACCGATAGTGATGCTACCTGCAATGTTCATGGTACCCCCAGAGGTTTCCAACGTTTTCGTTCCGGAACCTGAAGTGACCAGGTTACCGTAAGTAACACTGTTTTCAATAGTTTGCGCGTCAGTTGAGCCAAACTCTACAGTACTTGCAGGGTCAAAAGTAAAAGCACCATAATTACCTGAACCATTTAAGGTAGGTAAACCTATACCGCCATTATCGGTAATTCTTAAGAACCCAGTTGGTCCTAGAATAAATGATTTTGTTCCACCATTAGATTCTTGCAAACGGCCATTTCCATTTATGTTAAGCGTACCATTAATGGTTAAAGTTCGTGACTCATCAGCATTATTTGTTAAATCAAAAGCCCCTAAGTTTAAGGTTGAACCTTCTTCAATAGTCAAATTTCCGTCCATTGTCCTATCAACTGTAAGTGATTTCACTCCTGATCCGCTAATTACAAGATTGTGGTAGAAAAAATTATAAATGGATTGGGCTGCTGTACCACTATACTCAAATGTGCTGCCATCCGCTGGAGTACAGGTTCCACCGGTGATACTTCCGGCAACCTTAAATGACCCATTGTCATTAATATCAATAATATTCTCTGTCGTGGAGCCCGCCATTGTAATATTTCCATCGACAGTAAATACACTTCCGCTATTAATATTAACTCTTGCGCCATCATTGCCACCACCGGGATTACCCATCGTTAAAGAACCACAGGCCAAACTACCTCCATTAAGATTAATAATCCGGTCAGAGCTGTTATCGGTTCCATTTCCCATTGAAATTGCTCCTGAAACTGTAAGCGAGCTTCCGGTGCCAATATTTAAGTTTGTAACATTACCACCAATGGTAAAAGTTAAACTAGCACATGCGGCGTTAGCAACGTCAACCGCCAATACAACACCATTATTAATAGTAACTGTTTGCCCGGAAGTAGGGACACCTACGGGAGTCCATGTAGCCGGATTGCTCCAGTCACCGCTTGCAGTAGCGGTCTTTTGTGCCATTGCCATCGTACCAGTGGTCAATACCACGAGTAAAAGCATGATAAATTTTGAGTAGAGTAGAGAAGTCTTCATGATGCTCAGTTTGTGTGTTTTTATATAACAGATTCGAGAATACAATTCCGGTGGGAATTCCAGGTTGGATTCACTGAGCTTTAGAAAGGATTGGAGCCTTAACGTTGGTAATCGAAGGAGAACAAATGAAGTTCACGACCCATCGGCGGAGTGGCAGTCAAATGTTTCAATGGAGGATTTCGTGGTAAGCGTTCAGAGAGATTGGATGAAAGTCTATGCCATGAGGCATGGCAGTAGTGCTGACAAAACTAATCCGGGTTTTTGATTATTGCAAGCATTTGCAAAAAAAATCAAGTCTTTTGATTTATGTCAAAGGTAATAGCCTGTATGACTTTCCTTTACAGACCTGATGCCTCCGGGTTTTCCGGCATACACCAGCATTCCGCCGCCATCTCCCGCCCCGGGTCCGAGGTCAATCAGCCAGTCGGCACTCCTTATCACATCCGTGTTATGTTCAATCACCAGAATGGAATGTCCCTGCTCTATCAAGGCATTGAATGACGCAAGCAGTTTCCTGATATCATGAAAGTGCAGGCCGGTGGTAGGCTCATCAAATATGAAGAGGATCCTGCTTCCGCTTCTCCCCTTTCCAAGGAATGATGCCAGCTTCACGCGTTGCGCCTCACCTCCCGATAATGTATCAGATGACTGGCCGAGTTTTACATAGCCAAGCCCTACATCGCTCAAAGGTTGTATTGCCCTGGCCACCGCCGTTTCTTCTTTAGTATATGATTGAGAAAAGAATTCAATGGCCTCATCCACGCTCATGTTGAGCACATCAGCAATGTTCTTGTCGCGCAATTTTACTTCCAGCACTTCTTCTTTGAATCGCCTGCCCCCACATGATTCACACACCAGGTGCACATCTGCCAGGAATTGCATCTCCACCACCTGTTCGCCTTCGCCTTTGCAGGTATCGCATCGCCCACCATCTACGTTAAAAGAAAAATGCTTCGGTTGAAATCCGCGCATCTTGCTCAATGGCTGTCGCGCAAAAAGGTCGCGAATTTCATCATACGCCTTTATATACGTCACCGGGTTGCTCCTTGATGATTTGCCAATGGGATTCTGGTCAACCATTTCCACCTGGCCAATGCTATCGATGTCACCTGTGATGGATTTGTGAAAACCTACCTTTTCCGTCACGGGTTCTCCCATCATTTTCTTTAAGCCGGGAAACAGTATTTGTTTCACCAGCGTGGTCTTTCCACTTCCACTTACGCCGCTCACCACGCAAAGAACGTTGAGAGGGAACTCTACGGTAATATCCTGCAGGTTGTGCTGCCTTGCGCCTTCCACTTTTATCGAGCGGTTCCATTTTCTTACGCTCTTTGGAGGATCTATGCGCAATTCACCTTTCAGGTATTTTCCCGTGAGGCTTTCGGGGTTTGCGATCAATTCTTCGTAATCTCCTTCGGCAATCACTTCGCCGCCCAAATGAGATGCAAGTGGTCCCATGTCAATGATGTGGTCAGCTTCGCGCATCATCATTTCATCATGCTCAACTACCACCACCGTATTACCAAGGTCACGCAGTTCTTTCAACACTTTTATCAAATTGCTGGTATCCCTCGAGTGAAGTCCAATCGAGGGTTCATCGAGTATGTACAATGAATTGGTGAGATTGCTCCCGAGGCTTCGCGTGAGTTGTATGCGCTGGCTCTCGCCACCACTCAATGAATTTGCCAAGCGGCTAAGCGTGAGATAGCCGAGACCAACGCTTAGCAGCGTGTTGATGCGATGATGTATTTCCAGCAGAATTCGCTTCGCGATTTGTTTATCATGCTCACTTAGCTTCTTATCGAGTTCGTCGAACCAGGTTTTCAGGTACTTCACAGGCATAGCACTCAATTCACCAATGTGTTTTCCGTCAACCTTTACATACAATGCCTCTTTTCTCAGCCGATACCCTTTGCACTCCGTGCATTGCGTGCGGCCGCGATAGCGACTTAATAACACGCGGTATTGTACCTTATACAGGTTCTGTTCTACTTCCCTGAAAAAATCATTGATCCCCTCCACGTGTTCGTTACCTTCCCACAGCGCATCATATTGCGCAGGCGTAAGATCAGCAATGGGTTTGTGTACCGGGAAATTGAATTTCTTCGCACCCCGAATGAAATTATCTTTCCATTGCCCGAGTTTTTCGCCTTTCCAGGGAGCTACCGCTCCGTCATATACGCTGAGTCGCCTGTCAGGTATCACCAGGTCAGCATCAATGCCGAGTATCTGGCTGAACCCTTCGCAAACCGGGCAGGCACCAAAAGGATTATTGAAAGAAAAAAGATTGGGCACCGGTTCTTCGAATTGCATGCCATCAGCCTCGAAGCGGTTATTAAAATGGAGGAGGGTCTTCTTTTTCTTTCCATCCGCATCATTTACCTCCACGTACACATCGCCTTCGCCTTCATAGAAGGCTGTATTGACCGAATCAGCGAGACGGTGCATATCATCCTCATCAAATTCTTTCACCACCAGCCGGTCGATAAGTATGTAGGAAGATGCGAGGCCTTTCAGCTTCTTAGCCTCCCATTCCACCAGGTCCTCTATCCGGTGCACTTCACCTGATTTGGCATCATACAGCCGGGTAAAACCTTTTTGCACGAGGATATTCAATTCCTCTTTTACTTCCCTGTTCTTACTTTGTTTGAAGCTGGCGAGTATGAACACCTTGTCGCCTTCATTGAGCGAGGTGATGGCTGAAACCACATCTGTCACATCATCCTTTTTTACCTCTTTTCCAGAAAGGGGGGAAATGGTTCTGCCTACGCGGGCAAACAATAACCGCAGGTAATCATAGATCTCGGTCATGCTACCCACGGTGCTCCGGGGCGTGCGGGTGATCACTTTTTGCTCGATGGCAATGGCGGGGCAAAGGCCTTTGATAAAATCAACATCGGGCTTGTTCATGCGGTTCAGGAACTGGCGGGCGTAAGCGCTAAGGCTTTCGGCATAGCGGCGCTGACCTTCGGCAAACAGGGTATCGATGGTGAGGGATGACTTGCCTGAACCTGACACGCCGGTCACCACCACCAGCTTGTTCCGGGGTATCTCCACTGTTATGTTCTTCAGGTTATGAACCCGGGCCCCTTTTATAAGGATGTTTTCTGCGGAATTTACGGTCGCTTTCTTAGCGGGATTTTTCCCTATTCTTGTCTTTTCCATTATTCGTCCGGCAAATGTAAAGCCTTATCTGTCTTAATTCCAGGCCTTACGATTAACATTTCTTTGACAATATTAGATACAATAAGCGGAAACATTCGTTTGGTGGTTTCATGAAAAGATTTATTTTTAACGTCCAATCATCCGAAAAATGAAAACCATAAACCCATCTCGCCTATACGCATAACTTCTACTCTTTTTAACCGATCGCTTTTTTTAGTACTGTTTTACAGCCAATATCCAATATGAACACACCTAAACCTGTAGGAGTTATGAAAGCTTTTAACAAAAAAACCGACCACGAGTTGATCCATCTGTTTACAGAGGGCAATCTCGAAGCACTGGAAGCCCTTGTGTTGAGGCACAAGGATAAGCTTTACACCTCAATCCTGTTCCTCGTCAAGGACAAGTACCTTGCCGAAGACATTTTCCAGGATGTATTCATCCGAATAATTGATACCATGCGTAGCGGCCGCTACACGGAAGAAGGAAAATTCCTTCCCTGGGCTACCCGTATTGCCCACAACCTCTGTGTGGACCATTTCCGCAAGGTGAAACGCACACCAACCATCAGGAACGGCGAGGACAAAGACATCTTTGAAGTGCTGAACTTTGCAGAGGACAGCGCGGAAACGGTGATCATGAAGCGCCAGAGCCATGACCGTGTTCGTGAGATGCTGCAGCGTTTGCCGGAAGACCAGCGCGAGGTGATCATCCTGCGCCATTATGCTGACATGAGCTTTAAAGAAATTGCTGCGCTTACCAACTGCAGCATCAATACAGCCCTTGGTCGCATGCGCTATGGCTTAATAAATCTTAGAAAATTGATGGTTCAAAAACAAATTGCATTGTAATTTTGTATTGTAATTGAACAAAAGCCAAACGCAATAGCACCATCGTTCATGCTCCTGCGAATCATTCAAATAAAATATTGTCATTCTGTATCTCCAACCGGAGAAAAGATTCCTGCTGACTTCAACACACCAGCAGTTTGTGATAAAGTCATTGGGATCTAAGGTTTGCTTGTCATTTCCATTGGAAAAAAACCTGGGAAGGCTGGTACAGAATGACACCAAATTGGCCACTGTGATATCACGGTGGCTTTTTTTTTATAGTGGTTAGGAATTTCTTCCAGGTTACATGCTTTCCTACTATTCGATATGTGGTTCTGGGCTAATAGCGCACAGATGGCATATTAGGGGAGAAGCTGAAATTCAAGAATGCCCTTGACAGAGGGTAGAGGTAACTGGCAAATGCCTGAAGAAATCAGGAAACGAGAACTGAGGGGAACAGGCAACTGGTCATGTCAACAAGTAAGATTGATGCTGCATCCCCTGCCCGGAGGGCCCTCCCTCCCCCGCCTTCCAACCTTCCAATTTGTTTGCCACGGCATAGATCGTCCTGCACGCTTTCAGCGCCATCGATTTCCGTCCACTCCCTCCCCCTCCGCCCGGCAACCGGTTGTTCAGCTGATTCTTTCTCTCACCATTCGAAGCTTCAGATGATTGATCAAAACACAAATCTCGTTTGCCATGAAACCAAAACCATGAGAAAAAAACATTATTTAGCGCTTTTTTCACCATAAAATGCCGGGGAGAATACTTAACAGAGTTTGGAATCTGGGCTGGACCATAATTAATTGGCAAACAGAATAGTTAGTTTGGAGATTAGCTTATATTGATATACGCCGCAGACAAACGACAACTGCAAAAACCATCATCCACCAACGACCGAGCGACGACAACCACAGCCATCGAGCAATGACCTCAACTCGCTCCCAAAAACGCCATCATCCCCATCCCATACTCAATCGCTGATTCATCAATATTAAATGTTGGCGTATGTACCCCCGAGGTGATTCCTTTTTTTGCATTCATTACACCCAGGCGAAAGAAACAGCCGGGAATTTGCTGCGAATAATAGCCAAAGTCTTCCGCGCCCATTCTCTTTTCGGTTTCTTCCACGTTCTGTATGCCAATGTAATCAATGGCTCTCCGCCGTGCCTCTTCATTGAGCGCCTCATTGTTATATACACTGGGGTAACCCACATCAATCAATAAATCGATTTCGCCTCCCATTCCCTGCACGATTGCAGTGGCATTCTGCCGAATGAGTTCATGCGCTTTGAATCTCCAGTCCTCATCCATGGCCCTGAACGTGCCTTTTAATTTTACTTCATTTGGTATCACATTGGTAGTTGAACCGCCATGTATCGAAGTGATGGATAAAACCGTTGGATTATGGGGATTATTATTGCGGCTCACCACCTGCTGCAATGAAAGGATGAGGTGAGAAGCAATCAGTATCGGGTCAACGCAAAGATGTGGAGCCGCAGCATGTCCTCCCTTTCCTTTAATGGTGATGTACAATTCATCGGCGCTCGCCATAACCTTGCCCGCTCTAAAACTCATTCTTCCCACTGGCAGGCCAGGATGTACATGCAGTCCGAAAATGGCCGATGGCGAAGGATTTTCCAACACGCCTTCTGCAATCAACAGGCTGGCTCCGCCCGGATTCTTTTCCTCC
>Ga0196972_1000233_pt1 | contig 39790 bp, 34 predicted proteins | sample S1v_2013CmetaG_FD_148618 | JGI IMG/M metagenome (GOLD analysis project Ga0196972, IMG submission 148618) | Soil microbial communities from Anza Borrego desert, Southern California, United States - S1+v_20-13C | ecosystem: Environmental > Terrestrial > Soil > Desert | place: USA: California...
CGCCGAGAATGAGGCGGTTGCCGAAACCGCGCTTGATCACGCCCGGCTCGGGACAGGAGCTCGCCAAGTGCACGACGCAGCCGAGCACCTGCCGGACCGGGATCGCCCGCGCCAGCGCGCCGTCCGGATCGATCGACGCCAGGCGCGCGCCGGCATACGGCGCCGCGGCGCTCTCGAAGAACCACCACGGCACGCCGTTCATCGCGGGAATGACGATCGTGTCCGGGCCGAGCAAGGGCGCGATATGCGCCGCGACGCCCGCCATCGCCGTCGCCTTGACCGCGATCACGACGATGTCTTGCGCGCCGAGCGCCGACGGATCGTCCGATGCGCGCACCGGGACCGCCTCGACGGTCTCCGCCGCCCCGCCGGCATGGATGCGCAAGCCATGCGCGCGCAACGCCGCCAGCGTCGTCCCGCGCGCCACCGCGCTCACTTCGCACCCCGCCTTCGCGAGTTGCGCCCCGATCAATCCGCCGACCGCGCCGGCGCCGTAGATGGCGACTTTCATTCCTCGTTTTCTCCTTGTTCTAGCCCTACGCGCCGGCGATCCAGCCCTCCAGCGGATCGAAATCCGGCAAGCCGAAGCGCGCCTCGCGCCGCTGCCAGGCCCAGGCGGCGAGCACTGCGCACAATACCGCATCGAGCAGATCCGCGCTCGGGTCCTCGATCAGTTCGGCGCGCAAGCCGCCGGCGTCCAGGCGCACGCCCCAGCGGTGAGCGCCTTGCTCGAGCGCGGCGACGATCGATTCGCGCGCGGCGCGCCGCGCCGGCGTCTGCTTGGCGCGCTCGTCGCTCTTGTACGAAGCCCGCGTGATCGAGCGCGCGACCAGGCCTGGATAGCCCTCGAGCGCGATCCGTTCCGGGTCGCCCTGGTGCAGTGTATAGACCGTCACGCCGGCATCGAGCAGCAGGGGTGCGCCGGCGTGCAGCATATAGGCGACCGGCGGATTCACCCATTTCATCGGCGACGACGAACCGGCCGGCAAGTCGGTGGCGCGATGCGCGAACTTGCCGCCGGCCGGGCGCGCGTGGCAGAACGCCTGGAAAGCGGCCCGCATTTCCGCGCGCGACAGCGTCGCGACATGGCGGATCGACTCCGGCCAGCGCGTCGGCCAGCCGAGCGTTTCGATCAGCTCGCGCGGAAACGAAAACGGGAAATCGAAGGCGCCGAGCCACGGCCCGGGCCGCTTCAGCCAGGCGATGAAGGATGCATAGTCGTGCAGCGATTGCAGCGATTGCAGGCGATAGGTCTCGCCGTCGAGCACGCCGGAGGCGATCGTGATGCCCTTGCGGCGCGTCGGCGCGGACGTGAAATCGATGCCGTGCAGCTGCATGGGGCAGGAAGGCGGGAAAGCCGGCGCGAGCGCGCCGGCCGTCAGCGGGACGAATTACTTGGCGACCGCGTCGGGCAGCACGACGTTCACGTCGAGCACTTCGAGATTGCCCTGGCGATCGAGCGAGACCTTGATGTCCTCGGCATTGACCTTGGCATATTTCGAAATCACGGCGATCAATTCCTTGTGCAGCGCGGGCAGGAAATCGGGGCCGTCGAGGCCGGCGCGCTCGCGCGCGATGATGACCTGCAGGCGCTCCTTCGCGGCGCTGGCGCTGCTGGGCTTCTTGTTGAACAGAAATGACAAAAGCGCCATGTTATTTGCTCCTGAAAATGCGCTGCAGCAGGCCCGGCTTTTCGTACGTCGTGAAGCGCAGAGGCACTTCCTCGCCGAGGAAGCGCGCCACCACGTCCTTGTAGGCCACGGCCACGTCGCTGCCGTTGGCGTGGATCACCGGCGTGCCCTGGTTCGAGGCATGCAGCACCGATTCCGACTCCGGAATGATGCCGATCAGCGGAATACGCAGGATTTCCTGGACGTCGGTGTACGACAGCATCTCGCCGTCCTCGACCCGCTTGGGCGCGTAGCGCGTCACCAGCAGATGCTCCTTGACCGGCTCCTCGCCTTTCTGGGCGCGGCGCGACTTGGCCTGGATGATGCCGAGGATGCGGTCCGAATCGCGCACCGACGACACTTCCGGGTTGGTGACGATGATCGCCTCGTCGGCGAAGGTCAGCGCCATCACGGCGCCGTGCTCGATGCCGGCCGGCGAATCGCAGACGATGTATTCGAAATCCATCTTGACCAGATCGTTCAGCACGCGCTCCACGCCCTCTTCGGTCAAGGCATCCTTGTCGCGCGTCTGCGAGGCCGGCAGCACGAACAGGTTCTCGCAATGCTTGTCCTTGATCAGCGCCTGGTTGAGCGTCGCTTCATTGTTGACGACGTTGATCAGGTCGTACACGACGCGCCGCTCGCAACCCATGATCAGGTCGAGGTTGCGCAGGCCGACGTCGAAGTCGATCACGGCGGTCTTGTGGCCGCGCAGCGCGAGCCCCGTAGCGAAACTGGCACTGGAGGTGGTTTTGCCGACCCCGCCCTTACCCGATGTCACAACAATGATTCTTGCCACAAAAGACTCCTTTTCAAATTCGAATACAAAATTCCGTTGGCGCCGGCGGCGACGCGGCGATCAACGCGACGTCGGATCGATCGGCTTGATGTCGAGCTTGTCGCCGAGCAGGCGGATCTGCGTCGGGCGCTTGGCGTGCTCTTTCGGCATGCCGCCCTCGAAGGTGCGGTAGATGCCGGCGATCGAGATCAGCTCCGGTTCCATGCTGTGCGCGAAGATGCGCGCTTCGGTATTGCCGCTGGCCCCGGCCAGCGCGCGTCCGCGCAGCGGCGCGTAGACGTGGATGCTGCCGTCGGCGATGATCTCGGCGCCCGGATTGACGGCAGCCATGACGATCAGGTCGGAGCCGCGCGCATAGATGCGCTGGCCGCCGCGCACCGGCGCGTCGATGATCATCGAGCCGGCCGCGGCGGGAGCGGCGGCGGCCGGCGCCGGCTGCGGAGCGGGTGCCGGAGCGGGCGCCGGAGCCGGCATCGGCGCCGGCATCGGTTCGGGCGCCGGCGCCTCGGCGCGCGGCTGGGCGGCGCGCTGCGGCGCGATCACGTCGAGGCTCAAGCCGTGCGCCAAGATCTCCGCCTCCAGCGCGGCCGGCGCATTGCGTACCGCGACCGGATTCAGGCGATGCGATTTGAACATCGCGATCAGCGCGCCCCAGTCGACCGCGGCGCCGCCGAAATCGGCATCGCCGATATCGAGCACCGCGAACTCGCCCTCGAAATAATCGGGTTCGCCGCCGGTCATGTCGCGCATCGCCGCATCGAGCGTCGCCAGGTCGGACGCATGCAGGATGGCCGATACGGCCACGACGGTGGAAATCTTGATTTCGATCGGCTTGGCGGATTGATTCTTTGACATAAAGCTGGAAACCGGCGTTCGAGAAGGCCGCGCGATGTCATAGAGCCCGAGGATGTTCCAGGATCGCAGCGCGCGACGGCTCGGTATTATACCTGCGCCGCGCCGCACAACCGCGGGAAACGGCATGGCGGCGGGGTTTGCGGTAGTATCTTCCCAACCTCGACACTCCGCCCGCGCGGCGGAAAGATTTCCATGGATCAAAGCGAACCGGCCATCGATGCTGAACAAGCGGAATTCGTGCAGAGCGGCGTCGCGATCAACGCCGGCTCCTGCTCCGCGGCCCGCGTGCCGAGCGTGGCGCGCGCCGTCGGCTGCCGCGTGGCGGCCGACCACAGGCGCATGACAATATTGGTCTGCGCCGAGCAGGCCGCCGCGCTGCTGGCCGACCTGCGCGAGACCGGCCGGATCGCCGTCTCCTTCGTCGAACCGTCCACCCATCGCGCCCTGCAGGTCAAGGGCGGCGACGTCGTCATCGGCACCGCCACGCCGGACGACGCCAATCTCAAGACCACCTTGTGCGAACGCTTCATGGCGGCATTGCGTCCGCTCGGCTACGACGCCGACCTGGTTCGCACGCTGATGAGCGGCGCGCCGACGCTGGTCGCCGTGGATTTCGCGCCGCAGGCGGTGTTCTCCCAGACTCCCGGCCCGCGCGCCGGCGAATTGCTGAAGGCCGGCGCATGAGCACGACCGTCGACGGCATCCGCTCCTGCTTCGAAGGCGTGATCCCGGGCGTGATGGCGACCTGCGACGCCGACGGCACGCCGAACGTGTCCTCGCTGTCCCACGTGCAGTACGTCGACGCCGAACACATCGCCCTGTCCTACCAGTTCTTCAACAAGACGCGCCAGAACATCCTCGCCAATCCGCGCGCCACGCTGCAAGTGGTCGATCCGCAGACCGCCGCGCAATACCGCCTGTCGCTGCAGTACCTGCGCACCGAAACCTCCGGGCCGCTGTTCGAAAGCATGAAGGCCAAGCTGGCCGGCATCGCCTCGCATGTCGGCATGGCCGGCGTGTTCCGGCTGCTCGGCTCGGACGTATTCCGCGTGCTGGCGGTCGAGCGCGTGCCCGGCCATTCGCTGCCGACGCCGGAGCCGCGCCGCAACCTGCTGGCGGCGCTGCGCCATTCCTCGGAACGCATCGCGCGCTGCTGCGATCTCGACCGGCTGCTGACCGAAATCCTGGCTTGCCTGGAAGAGCATTTCGACATCACGCACGCGATGGTGCTGATCCACGACGCGCCGCGCGCGCGCCTGTACACCGTGGCCAGCCGAGGCTACGAAGAGTCCGGCGTGGGCTCCGAGATTCCGCTCGGGGAAGGCGTGATCGGCGTGGCCGCGCGCGAGCGCACGCCGATCCGCATCGGCCATGCGACCCTGGAATACGCGTACAGCCGCGCCATCCGCGACCACGCCCGCGACGGCGGCCTGGCCGCCGCGCTGGCGACGGAAATCCCGCTGCCCGGCCTGCCCGAACCGCGCAGCCAGATGGCGGTGCCGATCGTCGCCGGCCCGACCCTGGTCGGCGTGCTGTACGTGGAAAGCCCGCAGGAATTGCGCTTCACCTACGACGACGAAGACGCCCTGGTCGCGCTGTGCGCCCAGCTCGGCATGGCGAGCAATATCCTGCAATCGGCCGCCGAAACGGCCGACGCCCAGCCCGCGCCGGCGCCCGCGGCCGGTCCCGCGCGACCGCAGAACGACGCCACCGAGCCGCAAGGCGACGCAATCCTGGTGCGCCACTATCCGGAAAACGACAGCGTGTTCCTCGGCGACGACTACCTGATCAAGGGCGTGGCCGGCGCCATCTTCATCACGCTATTGCGCGACTATGTCGACAAGAACCGCAGCGAATTCACGAACCGCGAACTGCGCCTCGATGCGCGCATCCGCCTGCCCGACGTCAGCGACAATCTCGAAGCCCGCCTGATCCTGCTGAGCCGCCGCCTGGTCGAACGCGGCGCCTGCGTGCGCATCGAAAAGACCGGGCGCGGACGCTTCCGCCTGCGCGTCGACCGCCCGCTCGCCCTGGCCTGAGCGCTTCACGCCGCCAACTTCTCCGCGTCCGCGCCGATACCGAGCGCGCTCGCAAGCTTGGCATAGTCGCCGCCGCTCAAGCGCTCGCACGCGATCGCCAGCACGCCATCGAACGCCATCGGCGGCATCCCGGCGCGCATCTCCGCCAGGAGGATAACCCGCTCGCCGTGGTTTACTGCCGGCAGCATCCAGCGCATCGCGAGCGCCTTCTCCTCGGGCGACGAGGAAGCCACGATCGCATGGTGTATCGCATGCAGTTCGGCATCGCTGTGCGTCGCCCACAGCACGGCGTTGTTGTCGGTTTCCTCGACGTTCATGTGGGTCAGGTTGTCGGCGATGAAGATGCCCAGGTAGCGGTACAGCCGCAGCAGCGCCTCCTCGCGTTCGAGGCCGCGCGCCGATTCGACCTCGGCCGCCAGGTGTTCGAGCTTATCGATGGCCCAGGCATGATGCTCGTGCTCGGCGGACGCATGCGTCGCCGAACCCGGCCGGCGCGCCTCCATCGCCGGGTGGATGAAGGCGTTCTCCTTCTTCAGGTGGAGCGCGCAAAAATGCAGCAGCTCGCGCACCTGCCCCAGCATGGCGGCGACTTCCGCGTCGTCGGCGCCGTCGGCGTTGCCGGCGCGTTGCAGGGTGTCCGCCATGCAGGCGCGCAAGGCCTTGTGAATGAAACGGTAAATGTCCGGGCGGGCGGCGCTGCCGCCGTTCGATATGTCGCTGTCGGATCGTTGCATGATTTCTCCTGTGTCATGGTCGCCGCCGGCGTTCGACGCCGGCCCAGGAGAAAGCGTAACGGCGCTCCGTGCCGCGCATTCTTAAAACTTCATTCAGCAAATCCTAAAAATACCTTAAGCGGCCTCCCGTCCGTTTCCGCCGCGCCGGCACGCTCGTAGAATCAGCAGGTATGCCGAGCGGCAAAGACCGCGCGCTACATCCGATCGACTTCCAGGGAGAACTTCATGCAATATCAGCAATCCGCTCCGGGCGCGGGATTCTCATGCGCCGGCGTCGTCTGGCTCAAGCTTTCCGTGCTCTACCTGATCGCCGGCGTCGCGCTCGGGATCGCCATGGGCGCGACCGAGAATTTCACCTTGCGACCGGTGCATGCGCACGTCAACCTGCTCGGTTGGGCCACGCTCGCCGTCGCCGGCCTGGTCTACAGCGTCTTTCCGGCGGCCGGCCGCAGCCGGCTCGCCAAGGTCCATTTCTGGCTGCTGAACCTCGCCATGCCGGTCATGCTCGGCGCCCTCACTGTCCTGCTGCTCGGCAATCGCGGCGTCATCCCGGTATTGGCGATCTCCGAGATCGTCGCGGCCGGCGGCGTGTTCGCGTTCGCGCTCAACATCTTTCTCAATTTGAGGCAGGATTGACCGCCGGCCCGGCGACGCGGACCGGGCGCATGTTTTCGATCGGCCCGAGGCCGAACAAGGGCCGCAGCACGCGCACGCGGCGCACCGCCTCGAACAGCGCGAAGCACAGCACGAAAGTCAGCGCGACCAGCACCAAGCCTTCGAGCACCGGATCGAGCGCGGCCGGCTTCAACGCCTGGGCGAAGACGACGATGACGGTCTGGTGCGCGACATAGACCGGAAACACTGCCTGGCTCAGATAGCGGCGCGCGGCGTTGTCGCGTTCCAGGTGGCGGCGCGCGAATCCGCACGCCGCCATGATCGCGCTCCACTCGAGGAAGCCATAGGCGACGCGCATCGTCATGCGCAACCAGTCCGGCGGCGGGCTGGCTTCGCTGTAACCGCTCGCGTAGGCGGCCAGCGCCGCCCACCCCGCCAGCGCGAGCGCCAGGCTGATCCAGCGCAGCGCCGCCGCCGTTTCCCAGAACCGTGCCTGGCGCGCCAGCAGGAAACCGAGCGCGAACAGCGTGAGATAGTTCGCGTGGTTGTACCAATCGTTGACCAGGTCGTGGGTCGACGGAAAGCGGCCGACCAGCAGCAGCCGGACCGCCGCCAGCAGCAAGGCCGGCAACACGATCGCGCGCCAGCCGCTCAGCCATTGCGCGGCGCGCTCCGCCCATCCGGCAAGGCGTCCGCCCCACAGGCGCACGACCGCCCACAGCAGGACGGTATAGACCCATAGATAGGCGACGAACCAGAGATGGTTCCAGGTCGGCAATTCCAGGCAGCCGTCGTGATCGCAGAAGCCTTGATAGGCGCTCAGGTAGAGCCGCATGAAATCGAGATAACTGCCGCCATAGCCGACATCCTCGACGACCTCGAAATACGACTGCGGCGGCACCACCACCAGCATGCCGAACACGAGCGGCACCAGCAAGCGCCAGCTGCGCCAGCGCAGGAATGCGCCCGGCGTGGAGGCGCCCGGCGTGGAGGCGCCCAGCGTGGTCTTACTCAACATGAAGGCTGACGCGGCGCCCGCCACCAGGAACAGCAGGCCCAACCGCCAGGGCGACGTCAGCATCATCAGCGGCTCGATCGTCTCGCCGGCGTGCGGGCTCTTCACATGCCAATCCCAGCTCACGTAGTACATGCCGGTGTGGTAGAGGATCAGCAGGAAGAAGGCGACGATGCGCAGCCAGTCGAGGAAGTAAAGACGCCCGGCAAGCGAACGGTCGGATGGCGAGTTGGTCATGGCCGTACATGGAGGGTTGGAGACAGCTTGCAGACTAGGCCGCGCGGCCCGGAAACGCCACGGTTTTGGGGCGAGCCGGGCGCCGTGCGGGGCGAACCGGATGAATCGCATTTCCCGGCACGTATTGCTCCCTGGCCGTGATGCGCTCCATCCCTACATGGTCGGGTCCTTTGAGCGGACGCGAACTTGAGGTAATGTCTGCCCGGACGCAAGAATGTTCCACCGAGTTTGAACCCGGCGCCCGCCGCCCACCATGGAGAATAGAAGAATGAGCCGCAACGTCCTGGACGAATCGCACATCCATCCCGCCATCCGCGCCACGATCGCGAATACGCACGCCGACATCATCGCCGAGGTCAAGGCCGCCATCGCCGCCAACCCGGTGGTGGTGGTCGGCATGGCGCAGAATCCGTTCCCGAAGCAGGCGTGCGCCGCGCTCGATGCCGCCAAGCTGCCCTACGTGTACCTCAAGTACGGCAGCTATTTCTCGGGCTGGCACCGCCGCAACGCGCTCAAGATGTGGACCGGCTGGCCGACCTTCCCGATGGTGTTCGTCAAGGGTATGCTGATCGGCGGCGCCACCGATTTGCAAAAGCTGATCGCCAGCGGCGAACTGAACGCCCTGCTGGCAAAGTAAGCCGCGCAGCGTGCGCCGAACCGTGCGTCGAACCGCAGGGCAACTCGTGTCGCTCGTCGCGGTCCAAACCGCATGGGCTTTCCGCGAGGAAGCCGGGCGGCGCCATCGGTTCGGGCGAGGCCGCGCCGGCCGGCTTGCTTCTCGGTGTCGAGCGAGTTACCAAATGCAAGGATCGAAGATCGCGATGAACGTCTTGTGGATGCTGGCGAGCGCCGCCTTTGCGCAGGCGCCGCCGCCGGCCGAACATGCCCTCGTTCCCACCGCGCCGCAACCGCCGGCGCCGTCCACGCTGTTGAATCCCATTCCCGGCGTGCCGCCCGCCATCCCGCATCCCGGCGTCTCGCCGCCGGCGCCGGCCGAGGACATCTTCCCTCCCATCGAAACGCGCCATCTCTCCGCCGAAGAAAGAAGATCGCTGGAACTCGCCTGCGGCAATCCCTTGGCGCAAGGCTCCGCCCTTCATCGGCAATGCGTGATCGGGCAGCTCAACGCGCTGCGCGCCGCCGGCCCGCAACCGGATCCCAAGCTGCTGTCGCCGTCGGAGCGTTCCTTCGTCGAGCAAGCCTGCGCCGAAACGCGGCGGCAAGGACCGGCGCTTTACAATCGATGCCGCGCCGCGCAGGCGCGCAGCCTGCGTCGATGAGCGCGCCCCGCCCCTCTCCGCTCCATACGGTAAAGTCGTCGGCCGTGCACGGCAAGGGTGTCTTCGCCAAGCGGAACATCCCGGCCGGCAGCCGCATCATCGAATACCGGGGAGAGCGCATCGACTGGGCCGAGGCGGAGCGGCGCGCCGCGCTGCGCGGCGGACCGGTCAACCACACTTTCTATTTCTCCCTGCACGACGGCCGCGTGATCGACGGCGGCAGCCGGGGCAACGCGGCGCGCTTCATCAACCACTCCTGCGAACCCAACTGCGAAGCCATGGAACACGAAGACGGCCGCGTCTTCATCTATGCGCTGCGGCCGATCGAGCGCGGCGAGGAATTGAACTACGACTATGCCTTGATTTACGAGGGCCGCCATACGCCGGCGATCAAGCGCGCCTTCGCCTGCCATTGCGGCGCGCCCGGCTGCAGGGGAACCTACCTGGCGCCGAAGCGGCGCGCCAAGCGCGCCTGAGACGCGGCGGCGAATTCAGCCTGCGCGCTCCATGAAACGCCACCGGTCATGCAATACGGCGGGCACCTCGGCTTCCGGATAAGGCGGCCGATCCACGAATCCGGCCGCTTGGTACAAGCGATGCGCGGAGTGCATGAACGGCCCCGAATCCAGGCATACCGTCCGGTACCCGAAGGCCGAGGCATCGGCCAGCAAGCGCCGCAGGAGGGTGGCGCCGAACTGGCGGCCGCGATGCGCCGGGCGAATATAGAGACGCTTGAGTTCGGCGACGCCCGGCCGGACCGGCCTCAGTCCGCCCATGCCGGCCACCGCGCCGTCGCACTCCACCAGGTAAAAGCAACCGCGCGGCGGAGGCTCGCCGCACACCTTGTCGATGACGCTGGCGACATAGTCCGGGATCGGCATGCCGACGACCGCCGCGATCGACACGCCGAAGGCTTTCTCGATCTCGCCGCTGTTCCAGGTCATGTATTCGATGTTCAGTGCGAGGAGCGTCTCGCGGTCGCGCACCGGATCGGCGAGCGTGAGGTCGGGAGGCATCATTTCCGTGATCGTGATCATGAATAAGAGAACTATAATGGCCCCGGCGCCGCGTGGCGTGACCTTGGGAGGAATTCGCATGCGTTGGTTCAAGTTCGCCGGGCTGGTCGTTTGCGCAGCGCTGGGCATCGACGCATGGGCCGACGTTGCCGCGCCCATCGCCGCCGTGACGCTGTATCCGGGCAGCGCTACCATCGTGCGCGTCGCGCAGGTCGCGCCGGGCGCCACGCGGATCGTCATTCCGGGGCTTCCCGCGCGCTTCGATGCACAGACGCTGCGCGCGGACGCGGGCCCCGGCATACGCGTCGGCGACATCGTGGTCCAGGATGCCGCGCAGAGCACCGCCGTCAATCCCGCGGAAGCCGATCTCGATGCCAGGATCCAGGCGCTGCAGGATCAGCAAGCCACCCTCGACGCCGAGGCGAAGTCCGCGGAGATCGTGAAGTCTTACCTGGAACGCTTGAGCGCGGACGGCGGCACGGCGAACGACAAGCCGCGCGCGCCGATGGATGCGAAGACCCTGACCGGGCTGGTCGATGCGCTGGGGCGCGGCGCCAGCGATGTCATGGGCAAACTGCACCGGATCGAGATCCAGAAGCGCGAGATCCGCAAGAAGATCGACGCCCTGCAACGCGACCTGGCGCGCCTGCGCTCGGGGCTCAAGGACACGCGCACCGTCACGATCCACCTGGCGGCCGAGAAAGCGGGCGACGTGAAGCTCTCTTATCAGGTCCACAGCGCCGGCTGGAAACCCTCCTATCGCGCCAGCCTGAATTCGACGGCCTCGAGGATCGAGCTGGAACGGCTGGCCATGATTTCGCAAAAGACCGGCGAGGACTGGAGCAACGTCAAGCTCACGCTATCGACCGGCCAGCCGCGACATTCCCCGCATCCCGCCGATCCCAAACCGTGGCTGCTTTCCTACCGGCCGCCGGTCGCGGAAGAATCCAGGATGCCCGCCTACGCGCCGGCCCCGAGCCCCGTTGCCGCCAAGGCTGCTTCAAGGCAGGCGACGCAAAGCCTGGACGAGGACGCGCCTTATCAGCCGCCGACCTTCGAAACCCATGGCGCCTATGCCACGGAATTCGAAGTGCCGGCGCACATCGGCCTGCCGTCCGATGGACGCGAAGTCATGGTGCCGTTGGCGAAGCAGACGCTGGCGGCCCGGCAATATCTCCAGGTCGCGCCCCGGCTCGAAGCCGCCGCGATGGTGATCGGCGCGGCGGAGCGGCCGCAAGGGGTCTGGCCGGCCGGCGGCATGCAACTGTTCCGCGACGGGAATTATGTCGGCAACGCGCACTGGAACCCGCAGGCCACGGACCGTTTCGAATTTTCTTTCGGGCGCGACGAATTGCTGCGCGTGACGGTCGATCAGATCAAGGGAAAATCCGGCGGAACCGGTATCTTCGACAAACGCATCGAACGCAAGATGGCCGACGTCTTCACCCTGACCAACGCCCACAAGACGGCGGTGGACGTCCTGGTGCTCGAGTCGTCTCCGGTCAGCACCTCCGATGAGATCAAGGTGAAGGCGGAGTACGACCCGAAGCCGTCGATCGAGAGCTGGAGGCAGCGGCGCGGGGTGATGGCGTGGGAGCGGAAGATCGGTGCCGGGGAGACGGCCAGGCTTACCGTCGAATACACCATCGAGCATCCGAAGGAAGGGATTGTGTCCGGGATGCGGTAACTGTCGATAGATTTCCACTCAGGAGGACCATGATGGTTAGCAAGAACACGATTTGTCTTTGGTATGACGGCACCGCGTTGGACGCCGCGACATTCTACGCGGAGACCTTCCCGGACAGCGCCGTACAGGCAGTCCATCGCGCGCCCGGCGACTATCCCGCCGGCAAGCAGGGCGATGTCTTGACGGTCGAGTTCACGGTGATGGGCATACCCTGTCTCGGCCTGAACGGCGGCCCGGCATTCACGCACAACGAGGCGTTTTCGTTCCAGGTCGCCACCGACGACCAGGCGGAAACGGACCGCTTGTGGAACGCGATAGTCGGGAACGGCGGCCAGGAGAGCGCATGCGGTTGGTGCAAGGACAAGTGGGGCGTGTCGTGGCAGATTACCCCGCGCTCCCTGACCGCCGCCATCGCCGATCCCGATCGAGCGGCGGCCAAGCGGGCGTTCGAAGCCATGATGGGAATGGGAAAGATCGACATAGCAGCGATCGAAGCGGCTCGACGCGGCTGACGCTCCCGATGCCGGACCGGCCCGTGTTGCCGAAGGCGAGCGTCTTATCGGCCGCAAGGCGGCGCCGGCGCTCCCTCGCTAAACGTCCATGGAGGTTGTCGTGTCTGCCAAGGAAATTCTGAGTACTTACTTGCACGTCCAAGATGGCGGAAAGACGGACGTCGTTCCGGTATCCGAATCGTTCTGGGAGGAACTGGCGCGCGGCAAGCATCCCAGGCTGGATCAGGGCAGACTCATGTGCGCTTTCACCTTCTCCGAGCCTTGGCTCACGTGGGAGCGCCATCCCGCCGGCGAAGAGCTCGTCATGCTTCTGTCGGGCGCCGCTACGGTCGTGCTCGATGAGTCGGGTCAAGAGCATGCCGTGCCGCTCAATGAACCTGGGGCGTATGTCCTGGTGCCGCGGAACGTTTGGCACACGGCCAAGACCACCGTTCCCACCACCATGCTATTCCTCACACCGGGCGCCGGCACCGAGCATCGACCGGTTGACGTCCAATCCAGGCGATGAACGGCGGCTTCCGAGAAACCTACCAGGACGCAATTTCCGACTTATTGATAAAGTTCGGTCTCGCGCAGTCCCACACACTTCAGGAGAATTCATGTTTGACCACGTCAAATTCGGAGTCAGCGATTATGCTGCGAGCAAAGCGTTCTTCCTCAAGGCACTCGAACCGCTCGGCGTAGCCGTTATCGCGGAGGGTTCGCCGACGTACGGTGTCGAGCTCTGTCCGCCGGAGGGCAAGGTTTCATTGTGCCTGTTCCAAACCGAGGAGAAGCCGGCGCATCTTCACCTGGCGTTCGCGGCCGAGAATCGCCGGCAAGTCGATGCTTTCTACCGCGCGGCGCTGGAGGCGGGCGGCAAAGACAATGGCGCGCCCGGTCTGCGTCCCCACTACCACGCGAACTACTATGCCGCTTTCGTCATCGGCCCGGACGGGCACAACATCGAAGCGGTTTGCCACGAACCCGAGGCTTAACCTTTTCCTCGGGGGACGTCCGCAAGCGGGCCTCCCCGGCTTGCGCCCCCTCTTGTGAAGCGTCGAACGGCAGCCTTCTGACTTGCCGAAAGGCGGCTTGTGATCGAAAGTGCCGCTTTAGCCCTCGCCCTCGTCGACATCGTCTTCATAGGGTTCGCATTGCCATGGACGATCAATGGCATCTCGGAATGCCATCCAGCCGCTGGGCATGTCCGCAAGGATGCCTACGGTATCGTCCAGCTCATAGGCGCAGCCCAGGCAGATGATTTTGCACTCGTCGTCCGCACCGACCTCACCATGCAGAAACTGCCATTCGCCGTCGTGGTCGTGGAACACCAAGAGCACCGGATATTTCTCCGAGAGTACGCGAGCGGACGTGTAGGCCAACGTATTGATCGGCTCCTTGAAGGGCCAGGCGCCCGGCAGGAAGGAATGCGGATGTTCTTCGACGGTATTCATGGCGGCAATCTGAAGCGTACAGGGACGGCATTCCGGCACGACCTAAGTATCCGCATCATCGCCGAATGCCTTGAAAAGATCGTCAAGCGCCTGGGATTTTCCTTGCGGCCGGGCACGGCCGCGACGGCCCGGAAATTCTTCCTCGATGTTGTCGCGGTAATAGCTCCAGGCCGAACCCGAAGTCGATAATCTGCGCCACACCTCGGCGCCGACGCCGGAATAATCTATCGCGCTGCCATCGTCGAATTCGACCCGCAGGATGCGTTCGCGCGGGTCGTAGCCGATGGCGCGCAGCTTCCCGGCGTTGATCTTTTTCATTTCCATGATTGCCTCCATAGGTAACGACGACCGATCGCCTGTCCTATGCGCGTTGGCCTAGCGCGATCACGGCGGCGCCCGCCAGCGCCAGCCCCACGCCGGTCCAGTCCGTCCAGGTCGGCACGACGCCATCGACGGCCCAGAGCCATGCCAAGGCGGTGGCGATATATACCGCGCCGTACATCGCGTAGACCCGCCCGCTGGCCGCCGGATGGAGCGTCAGCAGCCATACGAATGCGGCCAGGCTGAGTACGGCGGGAACCAGCATCCAGGCGGATCCTTTTCCGCTCAGCCACAGCAGCGGCAAATAGCAGCCGACCAGTTCGGCGATCGCCGTGAGGAAGAACAGTCCGAAGGAACGGCCGAGCGGCGCGGCATCGGTCATCATGCGCGTCCCGCCTTGGCGGCGCCCGTGCGCCGTCCGGCAGTCCGGGGCTGGCGGCGCGCTGCCGCGCCGCCGGAACCTGTCTTCGCCGTCGCCATGTCTTCGATGATCGTGCAATCGCGGGTGGCGCCGCCCCGGCAAGCGGTATTGCAGCTGTCGACGAACAGCGCCAGGCTGGCTTCGAGCTGGCGCATCTCTTCGAGCCTGGCGCGCACCTGATCCAGGCGCGCCTGCGCCAGGTCCCGCACCTCCATGCAAGCCCGGTCGCCGTCCTCGAACAGATGAACGAGTTGCTTGACCTGTTCGATCGGGAAGCCGAAATCGCGGCAGCGTTTGATGAACAACAGCCGGCGCACGTCTGGCTCGCCGTAATGGCGATGGCCGTTGGCCGCGCGGCCGGCGTGCGGCAGCAGGCCGATCTCCTCGTAGTAGCGGATCGTCGGCACGGTGCATTGTGTGCGCTCGGCGAGCGCGCCGATGGATAAGGGCGGGGAAGACATGGCCGTCTCCACAAAAAGAACTTGCACCTAAAGTTACTTGAGGTTGTACCTTGTTGGCAAGCGCTATCGAAGGCGTGCTTTTCTTGCAAGGAAATCGCGATGAAACGTACCGGAGCACCATCATGACCGCCATTCCCATCCAGCCGGCGCCGATCGCCTGCACCTTGTCCCCGGAAGATTTCAAGAGGCGCTCCCAGTGGCTGCGCGAACTGGCCGACCGTGCGTTGCTGCATCACCGGACGGACGGCGCGAGCGTCACCTTGGTGTATCGCCCATCGGCCCTGGACGAGATCGAAGAACTGGTACGACGCGAACGATCGTGCTGCGCATTCCTGGACTTCGCGCTCGAGCGGACGGATCAAAAGGTGGTGCTGACGATCACGGCGCCGCCGGAAGCCGGCGACGATGCCCGGCTGCTGTTCGCGCACCTGGTTCCGACCGAAGCCGGCCGCGCCTCTACTTGAAACATGGCGCCACGCTAGAGGCTGTTATGAACTCAAACAGGGGCACGTTCCAGCGGAACTCTGTTTCATTGAAGTGCGGCGGGCCTCGACCGGAATCCACATCGTGGTCAAAGCCGCCCCACCACCTCGGCCCGATACTGCCGGCTGCAAGCCACGCGCGCACCGCCGCGCAGCACCAGCTCGCAATCGCCCTTCTCCAGCGCGACCACTTGCTCGACCGCCGCGACGCATACCGCCGCCCGCCGATGGCAGCGCACGAAGGCGTTGCCCAGGCGCGGCAGCAGGCCGCTCAAGGTCTGGCGCATCAAGTGCCGCCCGTTCGCGGCATGGATCAGCACATAGTTGTCGGCGGTCTCGATCCACAGGATCTCCGCCACCGGCACCACCTTGGTCACGCCGCGGTCGGGAATCAGCAGGCGGTCGATCGGCGCGGCGCCGGCCGGGAAGACGTCGGCCGTCGTACGGCCAGCCAAGCGTTCGCGCACGCGCTGCATGGCGCGCAGGAAGCGCGCTTCGTCATAAGGCTTGAGCAGGTAGTCTGCGGCGTTGGCGTCGAAGGCTTGCAGGGCGAACTTGTCGTAGGCGGTGACGAAGACCAGCACCGGCTGCGGCTCCGGCAAGGACGCGGCCACCTCCATGCCGTTCACTTCGGGCATCTGGATATCGAGGAACACCGCGTCCGGCTTCCATTGTTCGATCCGTTCCAGCGCTTCGATGCCGTCGCGCGCTTGTTCGATCGCGGCCACGTCCGGTTGCTGCTTCAGGAGACGCGCGAGCTTGTCGCGCGCCGGGCGCTCGTCGTCGACGATCAGGATGCGTACGGCTGCAGGCGCGGCTGCAGGGACGGCGGGGTTCAGCATGGCAGGCGCAACTCCGTCCGTACGCCCGCCGGTTCGAGCTGCAGCAGGCGCAGGCTGGCGCGCCCGCCGTGCAGCGCGGCGAGGCGTTCGCGCAGATTCCTGGTGCCGATGCCGGCGGCGTCCGGCGCGGCCAGCGTGCCGGCGTCGTCTTCCAGGCCGATCACCAGTTCGCCGTCGTCGCGCCGGGCCGCGATGCGGATGCGCACCGGCTTGCTGCGCCGTTCTACCGTGTGCTTGAAGACGTTCTCGAGCAAGGGTTGCAGGCTCATCACCGGAATCCGGCAATCGAGGGTATCGTCGGCGATATCCCAGGCGATGTCGACGCGGTCGGCGAAGCGTTCCGTCATCAATTGCGCATAGGCGCGCAGCAGATCGAGCTCAAGACGCAGTTCCGTTTCGAGCCGCTCGCCCAGGTCGAGAGCGGCGCGCAACACTTCGGATAGCCGCGCCAGCAGCGCGTCGGCGCGTTGCACGTCGTCGTGCATCACGGAAGAGATCGTGTTCAAGGCGTTGAACAGGAAATGCGGCTGGATCTGCTGCGTCAGGCTTTGCAGCTGCGCCTGGCGCAGCAGGGCCGCGGCGCGTTGGGCGCGCTCCTTTTCGGCGGCCAGCTCGCGGAACGACAGGATGCCGAACAGCACGGCGGCGAAGATGGCATAGAACAGCACGACCTTGATCGATTCGTAGACGAATACCTCGCCCCAGGGCTCGTGCCGGTATTCCGCGCCGACCGCGGCATAGACGGCATGCCGGAGGGCGAAGACCAGCACTACGAAGCTGACGCAGAGCGCCGGCAACCACGACAACTGGGCCAGGAACCAGCGCGCCGGGCTGTGCAGCAGGCGGTCGTTGCGGCGCGAGAAGCGGCGCTGCAGGACGAGCAACAGGGTGACGACGACGGCCGAGGAAGTCTCCCACAACACCGGCTCCCACACGGCGCTGCGGCCATCGCGCCAATAATCCTGCACCGCGACCGCGATCATCAGCAGCCAGAACAGGATCCAGCCGGCGGCGAAGGCGAGGTCGGTGCGGCGGTTCGAGGAGCGAATCATGCGGCAATTATGCACCGCGAGCCGGCCTGCGCGCCGGCCGCCGCCCCGGATTTGTTGCGAAGACTCCATTATTGCGGTGCGATGGCGCCAATCGGGCGCAAATCGGCCGCGATTGGGCTCTATAATGGACCGCGATGCCAGCCTTGCCGATCCCGGGAAGCGTGGAGGAGATGCCCATGAAGAGACTGTCCGTACTGGCCGCTTCGATGCTGTGGTGCGCCTGCGCCGCCTGGGCGGGAGACCTCCAGTCCGCCCCGCCGGTGCGCCTGGTGACGGCCGTCCGGCCGGAACTGCCGGCCTACAAGCAGTTCTCCGATGCCATGGACATGGCGTTCAAGGCGCTCAAGCGTCCCTATACCCTGACCTTCAATCCCGCCGAACGCGCCGTCACCGCATTCAAGAGCGGCCTGTTCGACGGCGATCTGCCGCGCGGGCCGACCTACGACAAGACATATCCGGAGGCGATCCGGGTCGATCCGGCGCTGGTGTCGGCCCTCTACGTGGGCGTGGTCAGGGCCGGCGGCATCACGGTCGCTTCCTGGGACGACCTGGCGAAATACCGGATCGCCTACCGGCGCGGGTTCAAGTCGATCGAGAGCCTGACCGCGCATGTGCCGAACAAGACATATGCCGATTCCTACGAATCCTGCGTCCGCATGGTCAGGGACGAACACGTCGACGTCTGCATCGCCGTCTCGGCGGGCATCAAGCCGCTGCTGCCGCTGGACAAGCAATTCGCCGTCCATCACATCGGGCATGAAAAGCTGCATCTCTGGCTGGGCCCGCAGCACAAGGAACTGGCGCAAACCCTGGGCCGCGTGCTGACCGAGATGCAGAAGCGCGGCGATCTCGACCAGATCTTCCGCGAGTTCAACTAGGGCCTGTCACCAGGCGAAGCGCTTGCCGATCAAGTCCCACAGCTTCTGGTTGTGCGGCTCGAAGAAGGCCTTCAGCTTTGCCTTGCTGGCGGCGTCGGCCGGCGGCACGCGGATCGGATTCTCGTTCACCTTCACCTTGGGCGACGGGATTTCCGCATGCGGCAGGCCGACGAATTCCTGGATCTTGCGCAGCAATCCGTTCCGATCCGAGAAATATTCGCCCATGTCCGCCACCATCACGTTTTCCGCGCCGAACTTTTCCCGCCAGTAGCCGACCGACTTCCAATAGATGCTGGTCTGGAGCGCGGAGGCGCCGCACGCGGAATACATGGCATGCTCGGGATAGACCTCCAGGGCCGTGTCCACGTAGGCGGAGAAGGTAGACAGGAACGGCAGGGTTTCCGCGCGTTTTTTCCCGGACAGGAACATGTCCCATTTCCAATGCGAGTAAGTGCGCTCCACCGGATCGCGCAGGGTCAGCACGATCTTGGCGTCCGGCCGCGCCCGGTGCAGGGCGTCGATCAGCAGCATCGAATGCATGAAGGGCGCGAGGTAAGGCGCCAGCGCCACGCCGTGGCGTTCGGCATGCCGGCGCTTCTCATCCTCGGTCGGATAGAAGATGCGCCAGCTTTCCGCGTCGCCGATGGGGAATTCCTTTGCCAGCGGCGTCATGACGTTCGGATGCAGCATGAGGCTGACGGCGAGATCGCTGGAGCCGCTCTTGATCGGTCCGATGACGCAGAAATCGGGCAGCGTGCGGCGGCCGCCGAATTGCCGGAGGCCCAGGCGCCAGTCCGGCGGGGTGCCGAAGTAATGCGGCAGGAATTGATATTCCAGCATCGCGGCCATGCGCCGCCAGCGCGAGCGGTATTCCGGCGGCGTGCCGTAGCCGAGCTCGCGCATGCGATAGCTGGCGACCAGGTCGTAGCCGCGCGTCAGCTTGGAGCGGCGGCGTTCGAGTTCGTTCATGTCGATATTCGTGTTCATGGGTTCTACTTGAGGGTTGCCAGGGCCGGACGCGCCTGCGGGCTTGCCGCGCGCGGCGCCCGCTTGCACGGATCCAGGAAGGCGTGCTCGAACAGGTAGTCGATCACCTGGTCGGCGCACTCGCTCGCGCTGTGGCGATGGGTCTCCAGGTGCAGGGCGGGCGCCAGCGGCCGCTCGTAGGGAGAGTCGATGCCGGTGAACTCGGATATCTGCCCGCTGCGGGCCTTGCGGTAGAGGCCCTTGGGATCGCGCCGTTCGCATTCCTCCAGCGGCGCATCGACGAAGATCTCGATGAAATCGCCATGCGGCAGCAGCGAGCGCACCGTCTCGCGGTGCGAGCGGAACGGCGAGATCAGCGCGGTCAGCACGATCAGTCCCGCATCCACCATCATGCGTCCGACCTCGCCCACGCGGCGGATGTTCTCCTCGCGGTCCTTGGCGCTGAAGCCGAGGTCGCGGCATAGCTGATGGCGGATGTTGTCGCCGTCGAGCAGGTAGGTATGCGCCTGCATGCCCGCCAGACGCTGCTCGATCAGTCCGGCGATGGTCGACTTCCCGGAACCGCTCAGCCCCGTCAGCCACAGCAGGCAGGGCCGGTGGTTCTTGATGTCGGACCGCAGCTTGCGGTCCACTCTATGGTTTTGCCAAACGAGATTGTGGTTCATGGTGCGGATCGTGTTACCACCTCGAGGTTTCGGCGAAGAAGTTCGGCACCGGCGTCGTCATGCCGCGCTTGCGGGCCTCGTCGAAGATGCGCTTGCCGAGCGCGAGATCGAGGATGCCCATGCCGAACGGGGAAAAGATCAGCGGCTTGCCGCGGTCGATCGAAATCTCGCCGCGGATCAGGGCGGCGAGCGTGCCGGTGACGAAGCCGCGGTCGCCGGTCATCTGCTCCGCCAGGTGGGGCGAGGTATTGGCCTTCATGCAGTGATCGACGTCGTCGAAGATGTTGACCGCGCCGAGGATCAGCTCGGGGGCGATGTCGCGCAGCGAAATGTTGAGCACGATCTGGCCGGCGCGGAACGCCGCCGGCGGCTTCACGTAAGGCGTGCCGGCATTGGTGGCGAACACCAGGATGTCGGCGGCCAGCGCGCCCTCCAGGCCGCCATCGCGCGCGACGGCGCAGCCGGTGCGCTCGGCGGCATGCTCGGCGAACGAACGCGCCGATTCGGCGTCCAGGTCGTGGATCGCGACCCGCTCGAACTTCCAGCCGTCGGCCGCGAACATGTCGAGAATGTTGCGCGAGATGACGCCGGCGCCGACGAACGCGATCGAGCCGGCCGTCTTGCGGCCCTCGTTCAGCCAGGTCGCGCCGAGCACGGCGGAGGCCGCGGTGCGGGCGGCGCTGATCAGCGCGCCCTCGAGGCAGGCGAAGGGATAGCCGGTCGCCTGGTCGTTCAGCACCAGCAGGGCCGAGGCGCGCGGCAGGCCGGTCTTGATGTTGTCCGGGAAGCTGCCGATCCACTTGATGCCGGAGACGCCGATGTCGCCGTCGATCGAAGCCGGCAAGGCGATGATGCGGTTGCGCTCGTTCTTCGGGAAGCGCAGGAAATAGCTGTCCGGATTGATGGTGTCGCCGTCGTGGTGCGCGAGGTAGGCGCTCTGAGCGCTCTCGATGCACAGGCGGGGGTTCTCGCCGAGTATGGTCTTGATGGCGGGGCCGGGGATTACATGGAAATCAAGCATCGTATGTCCTTCTTGGAAAAAGCAAATCAAACTGCGAGCGGCACGTTGCCGTTGGATTCGTCGATCGACTCCAGCGTCGGCACCGCGCCGAAACGTTCCGTCACCCAGGCGTCGTCGTAGACGCTGTCGAGATAGCGTTCGCCGAAATCGGGCGAGATGGCGACCACCGTGGCGTCGGCCGGCAGGCCGTCGACATAGCGCCGCACCGCCGACAGCACGGTGCCGGTCGAGCCGCCGGCGAGCACGCCGTTGGTGCGCGCGATATGGCGGCACATGGCGATCGTCTCGAACTCGCTCACCATTTCCTGGCGGTGGATGTGCTGGGCGGAGAAGATTTCCGGCCGGCGGCTGGTGCCCAGGCCGGGGATGTAGCGCTTGGCGGGCGGATAGCCGAACGTGACGGAGCCGATGCTGTCGACCGCGATCACCTTGGTGTCCGGCCGGTGCTCGCTGAAATACTGGAGGCAGCCCATCAGGGTGCCGGTGGTGCCGGCGCCGACGAACAGGTAATCGACCCGTTCGAAGGCATCCGCGATCGCGCGCGCGGTCGTCAGCGCGTGGGCGCGCGGATTCTCGGGATTGGCGTACTGGTTCAGCCACAGGTAGCGGCGGTCGCTCATCAGCATCTGCTTGATGTAGGCGATGCGGCTGCCGAGGAAGCCGCCGTTCTCGTCGCGGCGGTCGATGACGACGACGTCGGCGCCGAGCGCCTTCATCATCTTGATGTTCTGGGCCGAGGTATTGGGATCGACCACGCAGGTGAAGCGATAGCCGCGCTCGGCGCAGATGATCGACAGCGCTACCCCCAGGCTGCCCGAGGACGACTCGATCAGGATCGAATCGGCATCGATCCTGCCCTGCTCCTCGAACTGGTCGACCATCCTCACGGCGGTCTTCATCTTGATGGAGCCGGCCGGATTGAAGGCCTCGAGCTTGAGGAAGATGCGTTCGTGTCCCAGCCCGCGCAGCCTGATGAAATTGTTGTCGTTGATGATTCTGGATATCGTTTTCATACGCTTCTTTCAATTAGCCAATGCGATATATGGCGCCGCGATCACTCGGGATCGCCGCCGCTCCGCAAGGTTTCGAGCGGCACGGCCGTCTTGGGCAACGCGGGAAAAAACGAATGCCGCGTCGTTTTGTACGGCAAGGTCTTCCGGTGCTTCACGATCGTTTGGAAGATCGTCCGGATGTCGAAAGACTCGCCGGTTTTCCAGTGATCGACCCTGATCCGCGGGTCTTCGTAACTCAGCAGGACGCAAGGCACGCGCTTCAACTGCAGGAGGGCCGCCGCGCGCGCGCGGTGGTTGCCGTCCATGATGATTCCGCTGTCGCGGTCGATCGGTATCGGATCGGTCCAGACGCCTTGCGCGCCGATCCGGCGCACCAGTTCGTCCACGTTGCGCGCGTCCACTTCCTCGGACGGCTGCACGAAATCGACCGCTGTCAGCGCCACCTGGTAGGAATCGTGATGCTTCACTTGCCGCCTCCCCGCGCCTCGACGGCACGCTGCGCAGGAACCTGGTCCGCCGGCCGGCCGGCGGACAGCTCGCGCAGGCGCTGCAGGAACGGCAGCGAGGCCAGGACCTGGTCGGCGGCGACGCCGAAGTCCAGCAGGCAGGCGATCTCGTCGACGCCGATCCGGGCCAGCTCCTCGACCAGCGGCGCATGGCTCTCCGGCGTGCCGCACAGAGAATGCGTCCTGAGATAGCGCAGCAGCGCGAATTCCAGCAGCTTGGCGCGCTCTTCCTCGCTCGCGCCCTCGAGCTCGCGCGATTGCTGGCGCCACAGGTCGACCGAGTCCTCCAGGTACTTGAGCATCGGCGCGCGCACCGTGGCGCGCACCCGCTCGGCGCTGGCGCCGATGAAGGTATGCATCATCAGGGTGACGTGGCCGGTATCGGGGTCGAAGCCGTGGCGGGCGCGCGCCTCGCGGTAGGAACGGATCTTCGCCGCCGTCTCCTCGATGTCCTGGAACAGCAGCGCCGTCAGGACGTTGGCGCCCATGGCGCCGGCCTCGATGAAGCGGTCATGGCCGCCGGAACAGGTGATCCAGACGTTCAAGTCTTCCTGCAGCGGCGGCGGGAAGGCGCCGATCTCGACTTCCGCGCCGACGCCGTTGCGGCGCGCCACGGTGCGGCCGCGCCACAGCGCGCGCACTTGCTCGATATCGCGGTACATCGACTGCAGGCGGTCGCCGAAGCGGTCCGGGGCCAGCGCGAAATCGTTGGGATTCCAGCCCTGCCCGAAGGCGAGGTCGACGCGGCCGCGCGACAGGTTATCGACCATGCTCCACTCTTCGGCGACGCGGATCGGATCGTGCAGCGGCAGGATGACGCTGCCGGCGCGGATCCGGATCGACGAAGTCTTGGCGGCGATCGCCGCGCCCAGCACCGCCGGATTGGGGAACGGCCCGCCGAAGCGATGGAAATGGCGCTCGGGTATCCAGGTCGCGGTGAACCCGGCGCGGTCGGCGAACTCGGCGCACGACATCACCAGGCCGTACTTGTCGTCCTGCTGCCGCGCCGCGTCGCTGGCGAAGAACATGATGCTGAACTGCATCGGCTTGCCCGGCCTGCCCTTCCGCGCTCCGGAGCCGGCATCGTTGGTTTTCAAATCCTGTTTCATCTCGCATGCACCCATACTGTTTTTCTCGACATCGGCATCGCCTCCTGAAGCACCGGTTTCAACTCGTCCGCCACGCATCGGATGACTTCGCTTCTCCTGCTCTGAATGAAAAAATGGTCGCCGTCGAACCACTCGACGCGGCAGCCGGCCGCCGTTTCGCGGCGCCATTCCGGCACGCTGTCCGCCGCCACGCCGGGGTCGTCGCGGCCGGCCAGCACCGTGATCGGGACGTCGAGCGGCGGGCCCTCGCGATACGCGTAGTTTTCGACGAGGGCGAAGTCGGCGCGGATGAAGGGCAGGCAAAGATTCATCAATTCCTTGTTCTCCAGCACTTCCGGCGGCGTGCCGTTGTAGTCGCGCAGCGCCGCGATCAGTTCCGCGTCCGGCATGCGGCACAAGTACTTGGGCGTCTTGCGGCATTGCGGCGCCTCGCATCCGGACGCGAACAAGCGCTCCGCCGCCGGCAGGCCGTCGAGCGCGCAGCGGCGCGCCAGCTCGAACGCCAGCAGCCCGCCCAGGCTGTGCCCGAAAAACGCATACGGCCGGTCCAGGAAGGGCCTGATCTCGCGCGCCAGCGTCCGGACCAAGGGTTCCAGCTCGGCATGCGGCGTCTCGGCCAGGCGCGCGCCGCGTCCCGGCAGCTGCAGCGCGCAGATCTCGACCTCGGGGCCGAAGCTCTTGTGCCAGGACAGGAAATTGAGCGCGCTGCCGCCGGCGTAGGGAAAGCAGAACAGGCGCAGCCGGCTGCCCGGATTGGGCCGGTGGCGCACGAAATAGTTAGCCGTATGCATGCAACACCTCCTTTGGAAACGGCGCGCGCGGCGCGGCGCCGTCGCTGTCTTCGACGGGAACGACGGCCTGCAGGCGGCCGTCCGCCAGCTTGACGATGCGGTCGGCGCAGCCGAAATAGGCGTCGTCGTGGCTGATCACGATCACGGTCTTGCCGCGCCTCTTCAGCTCGGGCAGGAGCTCGGCGTAGAACACGCGCTTGAAGACCGGGTCCTGGTCGGCCGCCCATTCGTCGAACAGATAGATCGGGCGGTCTTCGAGATAGGCCGACACCAGCGCGAGACGCTTGCGCTGGCCGGAAGACAGTTCGGTGGTCGAGAACTTGCCGTCCTCGACCGTCACCTTGTGGGCCATGCCCAGCGCCGCGATATAGTGGGTCGCGCGCTCCTTCAGGTCGGCTTGCCCGCTTTCCGGGAGATGCTCGAACAGGTGGAAATCGGACAGCACCGCGGAGAAATACTGCCGGTAGTGCTCCCGGTTGCGCTCCATGACCGGCGCGCCGTTCAGCAGCATGGCGCCGCTTTCCGGCTCGTAGAGCCCGAGCAGCAGCATCGCCAGCGTGGTCTTGCCGCTGCCGTTGCCGCCGATGATGAACAGGATTTCCCCTTGCCGGACCTGCAGGTCGATCGGGCCGAGCAGGAACTGGCGATCGTCCACCGGACCGGGATAGCGATGGCAGACGCCGCGCAATTCGAGATGGGTGGCGGCCGGCGCCGCGAACGGGTCCGTTTCCGACATCGCGGCCGGCGCGCCGTCCAGCGCCGCTTCCAGTTGCCGGATCTTGTTGAGCGAGATGATCGCCTGCCGCAAGGTCGGCAGCGACGACATGATCTCGGATACCGGCCGGATCAGGTAGAGCAGCAACAGCGTGATCGCGGTCAGGTTCCCGGGCGTCTGCGGCAGCCAGCGCGGAATGACGAACAAGATCGCGCCGATCACCAGGTAGAACAGGATCGTCCCGACGTTCGACACCAGCGTATAGCCGGTCATGCCGCGGATATAGGCGCGCCGCGTGTCGAGCGCGCTGTCGCCGATGACGCGGTCGACGAAGAAGCCGCTGCGCCGGCGGTTCAGCTTCAATTCGCGCACGCCTTCGATCAGCGAGCGGAAATTCCGGTACAGCTCTTCGACCCGGTTGCGGACCTGGCGCAACTGCTGCAGCGGCCGGCGCTCCGCCGCGTGATAGCCGTACATGCTGGCGGCCAGGATCAGGGTGAAGACGGCGAACAGCGGCCACGACAGCCAAGCCATGTAGCCCATGCAGGCGAGCAGCAGGATGCTGTCGCAGAACACCAGGGGCAGCAGCTGGAACGCTTGCGAGAAGGTGTCGATGTCGCGCGTCAGCATGACTTGCAGGCCATGCTTGCCGAGCTGGTTGAGCCGCTTCAGCGGCGCGGCCAGGATCTTGCGGCTCAGTTCGATCCGCAGCCGGTAGATCGCGTCCTGCGTCAGGCGCAGCAGGGACAGTTCCGAACTCGACTTGGCGGCGAAGTACAGCAAGGCCAGGCCGAAGAACTCGGCCGCGAACGACGACGGGCCGGCGGCGGCGCCGACGCCCTTGCCCAGGACCGCGACCAGCGCGGCGCCCGCCAGGCCGCTGATCGTTCCGGCGACGGCCGACAGCGTCAACAGCTTCCAGGACTGGCGAAAAAAGAAATGAATGATATCCAAGGAAATTTCCCACGCGGCGCGCTGCGGCGCGCCGCCTTCAAGGTTGTTCAACGGGCGAAGACGGCATCAGGCCTCGATGCGGCTGCCCTCCTGTTCCGCCGCGCGCTCTATCACGGCCGCGGCCGCGCGCCCGGCCTGCGCCAGGGCCCGCGACATGGCGCCGCCGAGCTCCCGGATGTGCGGCTGTTCCATCATCGTCAGGTGATCGCCGGGCACGGCCACCACTTGCAGCCGTTCGCCCAGCACGCGGTCCCAGCCGTGCGACAGGTCGCCTTCCCAGGCATGGGTCGCCTTGAACAAGGTCACCGGCGCCGCCAGCGGCCGCAGCGCATACTTGAACGCGGCGTTGTCGATGGCGTTGCGCAGGGCGGTCAGCCGGCGCAGCACGCTCATGTCGTATTCGGCCGGCACCACGCCGATCTCCCTTCCCAGGGCGAGCAGTCCTTCGACATCCCTGGCCGCCGCCAGCTCGGCCGCCCGTTCCTTCACCTCGGGCGCGGCATCCGTCGGCACCTCGCTGATCAGCGTCGCGATCTCGTCGTACTCTCCGGCCGCGTCGGGCCGCAGTTCGAGTCCCGCGATCGGGCTCTTGTAGGGCCGGTATTCGCTCATGGCGTCGATCAGGCCGACGAATTCGACGGTTTCGCCGAGCGCGATCAATTGCTGCGCGATCTCGTAGGCGATGGTGCCGCCGGTGGACCAGCCGGCCACGCGATACGGCCCCTGCGGTTGCAGCGCGCGGATCGATTCGACGTACGACGCCGCCATCTCCGCGATCGTCGCGAGCGGCGCCTCGTCGTTGAAATAGCCTTGCGCGGTGAAGCTGTAGATCGGCAGCTCGGGATCGAGCCAGGGCGCCAGGTCGTTCGCGTAGAAGCTGTCGCCGGCGCCGGAGTGGATGATGAACAACGGCCGCAGGCTGCCCTCGGCGCGCACCGGCGTCATACCCAGGGTGCGCTGGTCGAGCGCCGGCGCGTTGATCGCGGCGGCGAAATCGGCCAGCGCCGGATTGCCGATCAGCAGGCGCAGGTCGATATCGATGCCGAGCGCCTGGCGCAGCCGCGCGACCAGCCGCACCGCCAGCAGCGAGTGGCCGCCGAGCTCGAAGAAATGATCGCGGCGGCCGATCTGCGGCAAGCCGAACAACTCTTGCCAGACCCGGGCGACGGCGACTTCGACCGGACCCTGCGGCGCCTCGTAGCGGCGCTCCGCCACCGCCGCGTCGGCCACCGTCTCCGGCGCCGGCAACGCATTGCGGTCGATCTTGCCGTTCGGCGTCATGGGCAGCCGGTCGAGCGTGACGAAGGCGCGCGGCAGCATGTAATCCGGCACCTGTCCTTTCAAGTGCTCGAGCAAGGCCTTCGCTCCCGGCGGCGCCTTGCGCGCCAGTTCCATCAATTGCTTCAGCGCGGGCAAACCCTGCAGCGCGCTGTCGCTATCCATCCAGTCGATCAGGCAGGCGACCTCGTCGACGCCGATGTCGTCCAGCTTGCGCAGGATCGGCAGGCAAGTCTGCGGCGTGCCGATCAGGGATGCGGTGCGGGTGTAGCGCTCGAAGGCGAACGCCACCATCCGTTCCAGGTTCTCCGGCGAGCCGTCGCCCACCGGCATGTCCAGGCTCTTCACCACCGACGACAGCAAGCCGAGGTGGGAGCGCATGTAGCGCAGGAACGGCTCCTTGGCCCGCTGCAGCGTTTCTTCCGCGTCGGCGCCGACATAGGTGTGGACCATCAGCGTGACCTTGCCCGCATCCGGATCGTGGCCGTTGTCGGCGCGCGCCTGGCGGTAGAGCGCGATCTGCGCCGCCAGCTCTTCCACGGTCTGCCCCAGCAAGTGGGTGAGCACGTTGACGCCGAGCTTGCCGGCCTGGATGAAGGTCTCCGGATTGCCGGCCGCCGTCACCCAAAGGGGCAGCTCGGCCTGGATCGGTTTCGGATAGATCGACACTTCGGAGCGGCCGCCGGCGCCGTCCGGCAGGCTGACCGCCTGTCCGGCCCACAGCGAGCGCAGCGTCCCGATGCCGTCCAGCATCACCTGCTTGCGGTCCGCGAAATTCTGCGGATTCAAGACGAAATCGCGCGGATGCCAGCCCGACGCGATGGCGACGCCGCAGCGGCCGCGCGACAGGTTGTCCACCACCGACCATTCCTCCGCCACGCGCAAGGGACTGTGCAGCGGCAGGACGACGCTGCCGGCCCGCAGATGGACGCGGCTGGTCATGGTGGCCAGCGCCGCGCTCAGGATGGAGGGATTCGGATAGAGGCTGCCGGTGGCGTGGAAATGGCGTTCCGGCGTCCACACCGCCTCGAAGCCGTGCTCGTCGGCGAACTTGGCGGATTCGAGATACAGCTTGTACTTGTCGTGCTGGTCGTAGCTGTCGGCGCCGAAATAGAACAGGCTCATGCCGATCGACGGCTCGGCGTCGCCCTCGGCCGCCGCCGGCACCACGTAGGCTACCAGTTGCCGGTCGCCGGCGGCGTTCGCCTTGGCGGTGACCACCGCCTGGCCGACCGCCGCATGGGTTTGCAGCGCGGCTTCGATCTCGCCCAGCTCGATGCGATGGCCGTGGATCTTCACCTGCTGATCGATGCGCCCGAGGTATTCGATGCTGCCGTCCGGCAGCCAGCGCGCCAGGTCGCCGGTCTTGTACATGCGGGCGCCGGGCGCGGCGTCGACGGGAGCGAAGGGCTCGGGAATGAACTTCTCGTCGGTCAGTTCCGGGCGATGCAGGTAGCCGCGCGCCAGGCCGTCGCCGGCGATGTGCAATTCGCCGGCGACGCCGACCGGCGCCGGCTGCAGGCGGCCGTCCAGGATGTAGATCCGGGTGTTGGCGATCGGCCCGCCGATCGAGATCGAGGGCCGCTCCGCCGTGATCCGGTGCACGGCCGACCAGATCGTCGTTTCCGTCGGGCCGTACATGTTCCAGATCTCGGGTACATGGCGCAGCATCTTCGCGGCCAGGTCGGCCGGCAGCGCCTCGCCGCCGCACAACAGCTTGAGCGGAGCGGGCGTCGCCGGCCAGCCGTTGTCGGCCAGCATGCGCCAGGTGGATGGCGTGGCCTGCATCATGGTGATGCCCATGCGCTCGACCAGGCTCTTCAATTGCCACGGATCGGCCGCCGCCTCGCGCGTCGCGATCGCCGCGCGCGCGCCGGCCACGAGCGGCAAGAACAGCTCGAGCGCCGCGATATCGAACGACAGCGAGGTGACGCTCAGCAGCGCGTCGTGCTCGGCGATGCCGGGCCGCTCGCGCATCGCGTGCAGGAAATTGACCAGCCCGGATTGCAATACGGCGACGCCCTTCGGCTTCCCGGTCGAGCCGGAGGTATAGATGACATAGGCCAGGTCCCGCGGCCCGCTGGCGGGCGGCGGGTCGCCGTCCGGAAGATCGGCGAGCGCGCTCCATTGCGTATCGAGGCAGAAGGTAGCGATGCCGCCGTCCGGCAACTCCGTCAGCAGTTTCTCCTGCGTCAGCAGCACGGCCGGCTTGGCGTCGTCCAGCATGTGCGCCAGGCGGTTGCGCGGATAGGCCGGGTCGAGCGGCACATAGGCGCCGCCGGCCTTCAGGATGCCCAGCAGGCCGACCATCATCTCGATCGAGCGTTCGACGCACAGGCCGACCAGGACATCCGGTCCGACGCCGCGCCCGCGCAGGTAATGGGCCAACCGGTTGGCGCGCGCGTTCAACTCGCGATAGGTGAGCCGGCTTTCTCCGAACATCAGTGCGATGCGCTCCGGGTCGCGCGCCGCCCGGCTCTCGAACATCGTCTGCAGCGTCTCGGCGCGCGGATAATCGCGCGCGGTGGCGTTCCATTCGACCAGCACGCGCGCGCGCTCGGATGCCGACAGGATGTCGAGCTCGGCCAGCGGCCGTTCGGGATGCCCGGTCAGCGCCGCGACCAATTGCTCGATAGCTTGCCCCAGGTAGGCCGCGATGCGCGCCGGATCGACGCCGTCGCATTGCGCGGTCACGCCGAAGCCGGCGCCGAAATCGTCCACCGCGATGCTGATCGGGTAATTGGTGCGCTCTTCCGAACGGAGCACGCGCGCGCCGCACCAGGCCGGCTCCGCTGCCGGCGCCGCATCGAACGCGGCGGCCTCGTCGCGGGCGCCGCGATTGTGGCGATAGTTGAGCAGGGTCGTGAACAGCGGCATGCCGGCCGCGACGCCGCTGCAGCGCTGCGCCAACGCCAGGGAGGCCTGTTCATGCTCGAGCAATTCGCCCAGGCGCCGGCGGGTCGCCGCCACCGCTTGCGCGACGCTCATGGCGCCGAGCGGCATGCGGATCGGCAGCGTGTTGATGAACATGCCCAGGATCTGGCCCGCGCCTTCCTGACCCTGGAGCCGGCCCGACAACACCGTGCCGAACACGACGTCGTCGCGGCCGGTGCAGCGCGCCAGGACCTGCGCCCAGGCGACATGGAACAGGACCGCCGGCGCGACGCCGTATTCCCGGGCGCAACGGCGGATGGCGCGCGCCGTTTCGTCCGGCACGGACTGGTGCGCTTCGGCGATGCGTTCGCCGTTGCCGTCCACGGCCAGCACGCCGAACGGCGCCGTCGTCTCCTCGATATCGCCGAGCTGCTCGCGGAAATAGGCTTCATGCGCGGCCGGCGGCACCGCCAGCGCCTGCGCCACGTAGTCGCGATAGGGCAAGGGCCTGGGCAGCGCCGCGCCGCGCCCCTCCAGCAAGGCTTCGATCTCCTCGATGATGATTTCCAGCGTGACGTGGTCCGACACGATGTGATGGTTCAGCAAGGCGAGATAGCATGCGCCGCTCGCCGCATCGACGGCGGTATGCGCCGCGATCAGGGGCGCGCGCTGCAAATCGAGGCGATGGCGGCGCGGATCGGTGGCCTCCAGCAAGCGCCCCAAGGCGTCTTCGCCGGCGTGGCACGGCAAGGCCGTCACCGGCAAGGGCGCCTCGCGGCAAACCACCTGCACCGGCGCCGGCAAGCCTTTCCACAGCACGGCGCTGCGCAGGATGTCGTGGCGATCGATCACGCTGCGCAAGGCATCGAGAAAAGCGTCCATCCGGCCCTGCTCGTCGAAGACCAGGACCGTGCGCAGCAGATAGGCATCGCCCTCGGTATCCAGCAGATGGTGGAACAGGATGCCTTCCTGGAACGGCACCAGCGGATAGATGTCCTGGACATTGCTCACGCCGTCCGGGACGCCGGCCACGATGCGGTCGATCTGTTCCTGGCTCAGGTCGATCAGCGGCAACAGATCCGGCGTGATGCGCGTGCAATCGGAAGCGATCCGATTGGGAGGAACGATAGGCGCGGCTTGTCGCGACGTGCCCGCGCGCAAGGCGGGCGCCAGCTCGGCCAGGACCGGATGCATGAATACCGAACGGACATCGATGCCGAAGCCGCGCTGCCGCAGGCGTTCGATAACCTTGATCACCATCAGCGAATGGCCGCCCAGTTCGAAGAAATTGTCGTGCCGGCCGACCCGCTCCACGCCCAGCAGCTCGCACCACACCGCCGCGATCGCCGCTTCCGCCTCGCCTTGCGGCGCTTCGTACTCGCGCGCCGCAACGGCTTGACCATCCGGCGCCGGCAAGGCCTTGCGGTCCACCTTGCCGTTCGGCGTCAAGGGCAACTTGTCCAGCACCACGAAGGCGCCCGGCACCATGTATTCCGGCAGCAGCGGCTGCAATTGCGACCGCAGTTCCAGCGCCGTCAATGCCTGCCCTTCCTGCGCGATCACGTAAGCCACCAGCCGCTTGTCGCCCGGTTGGTCTTCCCGTGCCAGCACCACCGCCTCGCGCACACCCGTGCAAGCATTGAGCTTGGCTTCGATCTCGCCCAGTTCGATGCGCAAGCCGCGCAGCTTGACCTGGAAATCGTTGCGCCCCAGGTATTCGATAGTGCCGTCCGCCAGCCACCGCCCCAGGTCGCCGGTCTTGTACAGCCGCGCTTGCGCGTCCTCCGCGAACGGGTCGGCGATGAATCTCTCCGCCGTCAATTCCGGACGGTTCAGGTAACCGCGCCCGACGCCGATGCCGCCGATGTGGATCTCTCCCGCCACGCCCACCGGCACCGCTTGCCCAAGCCGGTCCAGGATGTGGATCCGCAGATTCGCGATCGGCGCCCCGATCGGCACGATGCCCTCCTTCATTGCGGTATCGCAGCGCCATGCCGTCACGTCCACCGCCGCTTCGGTCGGCCCGTACAGGTTGTGCAATTCCACTCCCGGCAGCCGCTCCAGGAAGCGCTGCTGCAAGGCGTACGGCAACGCTTCGCCGCTGCACAGCACTTGCCGCAATGTTCGGCATTGCTCCGGCCGCGCCTGCTCCAGGAATGCCTGCAGCATCGACGGCACGAAGTGCATGGTCGTCACGCCCTGGCGTTCGATCGCTTCTTGCAGGTAGTGCGGATCCTGGTGCCCGCCCGGCCGCGCCATCACCAGCCGCGCTCCGGCCAGCAGCGGCAGGAAGAATTCCCACACCGAGACGTCGAACGAGAACGGCGTCTTTTGCAGCACCCTGTCGTCCGCTCCCAGGCGGTAGGCGTCTTGCGCCCACAGCAGGCGGTTGACCACGCCGTCGTGCTGGTTCATCGCGCCTTTCGGCTGGCCGGTCGAGCCCGAGGTGTAGATCACGTAGGCCAAGTGGCGTTCGGTCACACCCAGCGCCGCCGGATCGGGATCGTGTTCGGCAGGCTCGCTCCGCCCCGCGATCGGTTCGTCCTCCAGCGCCAGCAGCGGCGCCGGGGTCGCCCGCAGCCGCTCTTGCAACGCCGCTTGCGCCAGCACCGCCGCCGGCGCGCAATCGGCGAGCATGTAATCGAGCCGTTCTTGCGGATAGCCGGGGTCGAGCGGCACGTAGGCCGCGCCGGCCTTGAGGATGCCGAGCAAGCCGATCACCATCTCCAGGCTGCGTTCGGCGCAGAGCGCGACCCGGTCGTCGGGGCGGATGCCCAGCCCGATCAGGCGATGCGCCAGCCGGTTGGCGCGCCGGTTCAGTTCGTCGTAGCCGAGGCTGTGGTCTTCATACGTCACGGCGATCGCTTGCGGCGTCTTGCGGACTTGCTGTTCGAACAGTTGGTGGACCAGCAGGCCGCGCGGATAGGGCTTGGTAGTGGCGTTGAAGCCGGTCAGTACGCGGGCACGCTCTTCTTCGGTCAGCAATGGCAGGCGGCCGACCGGCGTGTCCTCGTCGGCCGCCATGCCGGCCAGCAGGGTCGCGAAGCAATCCGCGATCCGCTGCGCCGTCGTCGCGTCGAACAAGTCGCTGGCGTAGGTCAGTTCGCCGCCGATCTCGCCGCCGCTGTCGTCCCCGCCATCGCTCAAGGCGAGCGACAGGTCGAACTGGGCGCTGGCATGCTCGGCTTCCAAGACGCTCAGCGTCACGCCCGGCAAGGCCAGTTCGCCGCCGGCCGGCGTGTTGTTGAGCGACAGCATGGTCTGGAAGATCGGGCTGTGGCTCAGGCTGCGCGGCGGCTTCAAGGCTTCGACCACCTGCTCGAACGGCAAGTCCTGGTGGCCGTAGGCGCCCAGGGCGCAAGCCTTGGCCCGCGCCAGCAATTGCGCCACGCTCGGTTCGTCTTCCAGGTTCAGGCGCAATGCCAGCGTATTGACGAAGAAACCGATCAAGGGCTCGACTTCGCTGCGCTGGCGATTGGCCACCGGCGTGCCGACCACGATGTCTTGTTGCCCGCTCAAGCGCGACAGCAGGGCCGACCAGCCGGCCAGCAGCGTCATGAACAGCGTCGTGCCATGACGCTGGCTCAGCGTACGCAAGCCGGCCGACACGCTCGCCGGCAGCGCGACCCGGCAACGGCCGCCGGCATAGCTTTGCTGCGCCGGGCGCGGGCGGTCGGTCGGCAATTCCAGCAATGCCGGGGCGCCTGCGAGATGGCTCTTCCAGTAATCGATCTGTTGCTGCAGCACGGCTCCCGAGAGCCATTCGCGTTGCCATGCCGCGTAATCGGCGTATTGGATCGCCAGCGGCGGCAGCGGGTCGTCCTGTCCCTGGCTGAAGGCCGCGTACAGCGCGCTGAATTCGCGCACCAGCACGCCGGTGGACCAGCCGTCCGACACGATGTGATGCTGCGTCACCAGCAGGATGTGCTCTTGCTCCGCCAGGCGCAGCAACTGGCCCCGGATCAGCGGACCCTGCTCCAGGTCGAACGGCGTGGCCGCCTCGTCGGCGGCGATGCGGTCGATCGCCGCTCGTTGCTCGTGGCCGCGCAATTCGATCAAGTCATGCTTGGCCAGCGCGAAGCCGGTGTCGGCCGGGCCGATGACCTGGACCGGTTGCCCATCAGCGCCGGCGAAGGTGGTGCGCAAGTCTTCATGACGGGCCACGATGCGGTCGAGCGCCGCCTTCAGGGCTGTACCATTGAGCCGGCCTTCCAGGCGCAGGGCGGCCGGCATGTGGTAGGCGAAGCCTGCCGCCGGGTCGAGTTGCGCCAGGAACCACAAGCGTTGCTGCGCCCACGACAGCGGCAGCGGTTTGCTGCGATCGGCCGGGCGCAGGCGCGCCGCTTCGATCTCCGCCGCTTTCTTCTGGATGCCCTTTTGCAAGCGCTTTTGCAGGATCGCCTGCTTCAGCTCTTCCACGGATTGTCCGGTGTTATTCATTCGCGGACTCCTCTGCGGCACCTTCCGCGGCATCTTCCGCGGCCAGCAGCGCCAGCAACTCGCTCTCGGACAAACCGTCCAGTTCGTTCTTCATTTCCGCCACTTCTCTTCCCAGGAAAATTTTGACTTGCAATGACATGACCACCTCGCCCAGCTGGAGGAGGGTCGGGCTTTCGAACACGCTGCGTAGCGGAACATCGACGTGGCATCGTTCGCGGATGCGCGTCGTCAATTGCACCGCCAGCAGCGAATGGCCGCCGAGCTCGAAGAAATCGTCGTGCCGGCCGACCCGCTCCACGCCCAGCAGCTCTTGCCAGATCGCCGCGATCGCCGTCTCCGCCTCCCCTTGCGGCGCTTCGTATTCCCGCGCCGCCACCGCCTGCCCATCCGGCGCCGGCAAGGCCTTGCGGTCCACCTTGCCGTTCGGCGTCAGCGGCAACCGCTCCAGCACCACGTACGCACCCGGCACCATGTACTCCGGCAACTCCGCCTGCAGCAGCGACCGCAACCGCGCCGCGCTCGGCGCCTGCCCTTCCTCCGCCACCACGTACGCCACCAGCCGCTTGTCGCCCGGTTGGCCCGGCACGCCCGGCACGTCCTCCCGCGCCACCACCACCGCTTCGCGCACCCCCTCGCAGGCATTGAGCTTGGCTTCGATCTCGCCCAGCTCGATCCGGAAACCGCGCAGCTTGACCTGGAAATCGTTGCGCCCCAGGTATTCGACGCTGCCATCCGCCAGCCACCGCCCCAGGTCGCCCGTCTTGTACATCCGCGCTTCGCTCTCTCCCGCGAACGGGTCGGCGAGGAATCTCTCCGCCGTCAGCTCCGGCCGGTTCAGGTAGCCGCGCGCCACCCCGATACCGCCGATGTGGATCTCTCCCGCCACGCCCGCCGGCACCGGTTGCCCGTAACGGTCCAGGATGTAGATCCGCATGTTGGCGATCGGCCCGCCGATCGGCGGCGTGCCCGCCTCCTCGACACGGCAGCGGTGCAGCGTCGCGCACACCGTCGTCTCCGTCGGCCCGTAGGCATTGATCAGCCGGCAGCGCGCCGCCAGCTTGCGCGCCCAGCTCCGCGGCAACGCTTCGCCGGCGGCGATCAGCACTTGCAGCGGCCCCAGCTCCAACGGTTCGGGCAGCGTCGCGAACACCGCCGGCGGCAGCGTCACGTGCGTGACCCCGTGCCGCTCGATGGTTCGCAGCAAGGTTTCTCCAGCAAGCAGCTCGCCCACCATCGGGCACACCAGCGTCGCGCCGCGGCACAGCGTCATGAAGATTTCCGAGGCGCAGGCATCGAAGCTGATCGAGGCGAATTGCAGCACCCGGCTTTCCCGCTCGACCTCGAAGCCGGCGATCTGCGCCAGCGCCAGGTTGCACAGGCCGCGATGCTCGACCATCACGCCTTTCGGCTGGCCGGTCGAGCCCGAGGTGTAGACCACGTAGGCCAGGTGGCGCGCCGTCAAGCCGATGTCCGCGCATGGCGGATTGACGTCCGGGCGGTCGTCCCACTCCGCGGCGCCCAGGTCGAACACCGGCACGGCCGCGTGTTCTTGCCACAGACTTACCGCTTCTCCCTGCGCCAGCAGCAATACCGGCTCGCTGTCCCGGACCATGTAGGCCAGGCGCTCGGCCGGGTAGGCCGGGTCGAGCGGCACGTAGGCGCCGCCGGCCTTGAGGATGGCCAGCACGCCGACGATCATCTCGATGCCGCGTTCGGCGCACAGGGCGACGCGGGCGTCGGGCCGCACGCCGAGCTCGCGCAGGCGGTGCGCCAGGCGGTTGGCCCGGGCGTTGAGTTCGGCATAGCTCAGTTGCCGTTCGCCGTGGACGAGCGCGATCGCCTGCGGCGTGCTGGCGGCCTGGGCTTCGAACAATTCATGGATGCAGCCGTCGTGGATGCAGCTCTCGCGCGGATAGCTGATGTCGGTCGCGTTCCAATCGCGCAGCAGGCGCCGCCTTTCCTCTTCGCACAGCAGCGGCAGGCGGCCGATCCCGGCCTGATCGTCGGCGACCATGCCTGCCAGCAGCGTCGCGAAGCATTGCGCGATCCGCCGTGCCGTCGTCGCATCGAACAGGTCGCTGGCGTAGGTCAGTTCGCCGCCGATCCCGGCGTCGCTCTCGCTCAGCGCCAGCGACAAGTCGAACTGGGCGCTGGCGCGCTCGGCTTCCAAGACGCTCAGCGTCACGCCCGGCAAGGCCAGTCCGCCGCCAACCGGCGTGTTGTTCAACGACAGCACGGTCTGGAAGATCGGGCTGTGGCTCAGGCTGCGCGGCGGCTTCAAGGCTTCGACCACCTGCTCGAACGGCAAATCCTGGTGGCCGTAGGCGCCCAGGGCGCAAGCCTTGGCCCGCGCCAGCAATTGCGCCACGCTCGGCTCGTCTTCCAGGTTCAAGCGCAGCGCCAGCGTATTGACGAAGAAACCGATCAAGGGTTCGACTTCGCTGCGCTGGCGATTGGCTACCGGCGTGCCGACCACGATGTCTTGCTGCCCGGAGAAGCGCGACAGCAAGGCCGACCAGCCGGCCAGCAGCGTCATGAACAGCGTCGTTCCATGGCGCTGGCTCAAGGCCTTCAACCCTGCCGACAGGTCTGCCGGAAGCCGCACCGCCAAGGTGCCGCCGGCATAGCTTTGCCGGGCCGGGCGCGGCCGGTCGGTCGGCAATTCCAGCAATGCCGGGGCGCCTGCGAGATGGTTCTTCCAGTAATCGATCTGCTGCTGCAATACCTCGCCCGACAGCCACTGCCGTTGCCAGGCCGCGTAATCGGCGTATTGGATCGCCAGCGGCGGCAGCGGATCGTCCTGGCCCTGGCTGAAGGCCGTGTACAGCGCGCTGAATTCGCGCACCAGCACGCCGGTGGACCAGCCGTCCGACACGATGTGATGCTGCGTCACCAGCAGGATGTGCTCTTGCTCCGCCAACCGCAGCAGCTGGCCCCGGATCAGCGGACCCTGCTCCAGGTCGAACGGCGTGGCCGCCTCGTCGGCGGCGATGCGGTCGATCGCCGCTCGTTGTTCGTGGCCGCGCAGTTCGCTCAAGTCATGCTCGGCCAGCGCGAAGCCGGTCTCGGCCGAGCCGATGACCTGGGCCGGTTGCCCATCGACGCCGGCGAAGGTGGTGCGCAAGTCTTCATGGCGGGCCACGATGCGGTCGAGCGCCGCCTTCAGGGCTGTACCATCGAGCCGGCCTTCGAGGCGCAGGGCGGCCGGCATGTGGTAGGCGAAGCCTGCCGCCGGATCGAGCTGCGTCAGGAACCACAGCCGTTGCTGCGCCCATGACAGCGGCAGCGGCTTGCCGCGATCGGCGACGGCAATGCCGTCGAGCGTCGCGCGCGCCGCGCCGGCGATCGCCCGGCCATGGCCGAGCAAGGTCGGCTGCGTGAACAATTCGCGCAGCGTGACTTCCACGCCGAGCGCTTGCCGCAGCCGCGACACCAATTGCACCGCCAGCAGCGAATGGCCGCCCAGTTCGAAGAAATCGTCATGCCGGCCGACCCGCTCCACGCCCAGCAATTCCTGCCAGATCGCCGCGATCGCCTGTTCCGCCTCGCCTTGCGGCGCTTCGTACTCGCGCACCGCCAGCGCCTGGCTGTCCGGCGCCGGCAAGGCCTTGCGATCCACCTTGCCGTTCGGCGTCAGCGGCATTTGTTCCAGCACCACGAAGGCGCCCGGCACCATGTACTCCGGCAGCACCGGCTGCAATTGCGCGCGCAACGACAGCGCGGTCACTGCATACCCTTCTTGCGCTGTCACGTAGGCCACCAGGCGCTTATCGCCTGGTTGGCCCGGCGCGTCTTCCCGCGCCACCACCACCGCCTCGCGCACGCCTTCGCATCCGGCCAGCTTGGCTTCGATCTCGCCCAGCTCGATCCGGAAACCGCGCAGCTTGACCTGGAAATCGTTGCGTCCCAGGTATTCGATGTTGCCGTCGGCCAGCCAGCGGCCCAGGTCGCCGGTCTTGTACAGCCGCGCTTCCGTATCCCCTGCTTCCGCGTACGGATCGGCGATGAATTTCTCGGCCGTCAGTTCCGGCCGGTTCAGGTAGCCGCGCGCCACGCCGATGCCGCCGATGTGGATCTCGCCCGCCACGCCCACCGGCGCCGGCCGGCCTTGCTCGTCCAGGATGTAGATGCGCGTATTGGCGATCGGTCGTCCGATCGGAATGCCGGCCGCGTCCGCGTCGACTTGCGCGATCGCATAAGTCGTCGCGAAGGTGGTGGTCTCGGTCGGCCCGTAGCCGTTGAGCAGGCGTTGCGGCGGACTGGAGCGCAAGACTTCGCGGATGATGCGCGGGTCGAGCGCGTCGCCGCCCACCAGCAGGCAGCGCAGGCGCGGCAACACCGGCGCCAGCGTCCCGGCATAACGGTTGAACAGGCCGACCGTCAGCCACAGGATCGTCACGTCTTGTTCCTGCAATGCGTGCGCGAAGCGTCGCGGCTCCAGCAGCACTTCCTGGCCGATCACCACGATCGTTCCGCCGTTCAGCAACGGCGCCCAGACTTCCATGGTGCTGGCGTCGAAGGCGGGATTGGCGGCGAACGCGACCCGGTCGCCGGCGCGGAAATCGAGATAGCCGTTGTCGATCACCAGCCTGACCACCGCCCGATGCGGCACTTCCACGCCCTTCGGCTGGCCCGAGGAACCGGAGGTGTACATCACGTAGGCCGTGGCCCGGTTGGAAGTCGTGTCGACGGGATTGCTTGCCTCGCAAGCATCGATCCGGGCATCGCCGACGTCGATCTTCGTCAATCCTTCGGGAACCGGAGTCGCGCCGCTCGACAGGATCAGCCTGGCGCGGCAATCGGCCGCCATCAGCGCCTGGCGTTGCAGCGGCAGGACGGCATCCAGCGGCACATAGGCGGCGCCCGCCTTGAGCACCGCCAGTTGCGCCGCGACCAATTCGATCGAGCGTTCCAGGGCGAGCGCGACATGTTCGCCGGCTTGCACGCCTTGCGATTTCAGGTAATGCGCGAGGCGGTTGGCGCGCGCATTGAGTTCGCCATAGGTCAGCTCCTGCCCCGCGCACACCACCGCGACCGCTTCCGGATTCCGCCGCGCCTGTTCCTCGAACAACTCGTGGATGCAGC
>Ga0196972_1000234_pt1 | contig 39767 bp, 39 predicted proteins | sample S1v_2013CmetaG_FD_148618 | JGI IMG/M metagenome (GOLD analysis project Ga0196972, IMG submission 148618) | Soil microbial communities from Anza Borrego desert, Southern California, United States - S1+v_20-13C | ecosystem: Environmental > Terrestrial > Soil > Desert | place: USA: California...
CTGGCTCCTTTACGCCGAAAATGCAGTGGCGCCTTTATGCCGGAAATCCGGTGGCGCCATTACGGCGAAAATTTGCTGGCTCCTTTACGCCGAAAACGAAATGGCTCCATATGGGCGAAAATTCACAGTTGGCGCGGGCCTGTACGTCAAGCGCCCAGGCGCGCAGTCCGTCGACTTGCCGCCCAGTCGTCCTGGCAACGCTCGCGGCACGGAGTACCGATCGGGCACCGTGCGTGAGCAACATGCGCAGGTAGCGATCTCCCTTCTTGGAAATGCGCCCCAAATTCCTGGTGCTGCCAGACGAATGTTCCTTCGGTGTCAGTCCGAACCAACTGGCGAAGTGTCGCGCATCCTTGAAGTGCGCGACATTGCCGCTGGTGGCGGCCACCATGGCAGTGGCCGTCAACAGACCGATGCCAGGAATCGACAGCAATGTGGTACACGCAGGCGATTGTTTGGCCAGGGCCGTCAGTTCGCGCTCGAGCTGCGCAACGCGTGCTTCGAGCAGGCGGATTTCTTCAATGAGCAGCTTCATGGTGCTGCGGATAAGCGCCGGAACGGCAGAGCCGGGATCAGCCAGTACCCGACTGATTTGTTCTATGCCGTTGCGGCTGCCAGCCGCAACGGAAATACCGAATTCCCGACAGAATCCGCGCAGTGCATTGATTCTGGCCGTGCGTGTGGCCATCCAAAGCGACCTGATACGATGCAGCCCTTGGAGGGCCTGCTGCTCGACGGATTTGATCTTGACCGGCGTGATGTCGGCGCAACGGGCGGCTTCGAGCAGCGCACAGGCGTCGGCGGCATCGGTCTTGTTGCGCTTGACGTAGGCGCGGATGTAAGCGGCGGGAAGCAGCTTGACGTCGATGCCCATGGCATTGAAGGTGCGTGCCCAGTGGTGCGCCGAGCCGCAGGCTTCCATGATCACGAGCGAGACGTTGCGGTTGATAAACCAGCGCTCGAACTGGGCGCGTGTGAGGCGATGCTGTTCGATGACGCGCCAGGAGGCATCGGCGACAGCGAGTTGGAATACGGATTTGGCCAGGTCAACGGCTACGGTAGTAGTATGCATGGTGGACTCCTTTTGTTGACTGATCCCCGTCCCCACGTTGACCAGTGCGCTTACTTTGGCGCAAAAAGACAGGGGGAGTCCATCCCATCAATCAACACAGGCGGCTTCGCCGCTGGTTGTCTCGAACGGTAGGCGTCTCATGCCGCACACGTCCACATGTGTACGCGTCGAAGTTGTCTATGGGCTTCGCGAGTACTTGGGTGTTATCGACGAGTTTGTTCCGCTTTCAGACGCGGGCAGGGGGAGTTCCGCCGCTGGCTGGATTTCCCGGCTCTTTGACTCCAAGCCGGTCAGACGTCTTTGCCTCTACGTGTTAGTGCCGCCAATCTTCCTTTTCAAGAAGCTGCGCATGGGCCGGTGCACATTCGAGTTCTCGGGGATCGAGCTTCGCAGGACAACCAGGGGGCGTACTGCTAGCCGCGAGTGGACTAAAGTTACTTGTGTTCATCGGCTGAGTCAGGCGTACATGATCGAGCTCCAAGAGGGTTGCCTGCCGGTACCGTACCGAGCCTTTAGCGATGCGCAGAGGCGGGAGTTTGAAGCTCTTGTGCCAGGAGGCCTCCTGGTGGAGAGGGCCGCCTAATTCCTCCATCGAGCGGACAGTCGCCGACAAGTCGCCAACTTGCCAAAAGTTGCCATTGTTGTCCTCATTACGGTTCAAAAAAGTAGCACCACGGCAACAATCTTCCGGATTTCCTTTATGGCGACCCTGTTTGCCCACTAGATTGCTGATATCACGCAGAAATAGTAGGGGGAGACCATTTATGTGGTCTTTAAATAGGGCTACAATTGGCTCTATTGATGGACCCATCAATAAGCAGGTATCAGCATTTCTCTTTGGAGCAACATCATGGAAGCCATTCTCGCTCCCACTTCGGTCGGCATCAGCGAACTCAAAGCCAACCCGATGGCCGTGTTCGACAAGGCCGACAACGAGCCGGTCGCCGTGCTCAACCGTAACAAGCCGGTCGGCTACCTGATCCCGGCCAAGCTATGGGAAGTGATCTGCGAGCGCCTCGAAGACGCCGAACTGCTCTCGATCGCCGAAGCCCGCATGGCGGATGGCAAAGCCGCGGTAGAGGTCTCGCTGGATGACCTATAAACTCGCCTTTCACCCGGACGCCCTGGACGAATGGAAGAAACTCGACGGTGCCGTCAGGGAGCACCTGAAGAACAAGCTCGCAGAGCGGCTCGAAACACCGCGCATCCCGGCCGCTGCTATCAGAGGGGGCCGCGACCTGTACAAGATCAAGCTGCGCACGCTCGGTTACCGCCTCGTGTACCAAGTTCAAGACGAAAAAGTCACAGTCCTCGTGCTCTCAGTCGGCAAGCGCGAGAGGAACAGGGCGTACAAAGCCGCGCTCAGTCGAGTCTAGGAAGATGCCAATGACCGTAATGGTTTCCGTGAGAGTCAACGTGGGATCGTCATGGCGGCCGACAGCGTAAGCTCATTCGGAAGCGGGATAACCTATTCGCATGCCAACAAGATCGTGAATCTCCGAAAAGGCTTAGCCGTTGAGCCGACCGGCCAGAACAAGGCCATTGGCACCGCCCTTGTACGTGCCGGCCTTGAGCAGTGCAAAGACCTCGGGTATGGCGCGGTCGTTGTTTTGGGGCACCCTCGTTATTACCCTCATTTCGGCTTTTGCCTTCAACGCGCTTTGGCATAGGCTGCGAATACGAAGCGCCGGAAGAAGCATTCATGGTCGTAGAGCTACAACCGGGTTGTCTCCGTGATAAGTCAGGAATCATCAGCTATCATGCTGCGTTCAAAAACGTATGACACGGCGCTCGACCGGACTCTCTACGTCGGCGCTGCGCCCCTCGTAGCTCGCAGGTTGGCTCTGCGTTAGATCGACGATTCTCACTGTATGAGGAACACGCTTTGGGTAAATGGATAAATCGGTTATGGGGATGCATTGCGATCCTTCCATTCACGGTACAAGCACAGGTCGATCTGACGAAGCTCGATCGCGACATGGTCGGGCCGCGATCGCAAGTCCTGGTGCTGGGTACGGTGCACCTGAAATACATGCCGGCAGGCTTCAATGTGGCGTCGCTGGACAACTTGCTCGATCGGCTGGCCGCGTTCAGGCCCAATATCATCACGATCGAAGTCGAGCCCGGTGAAGAGTGCGACACGGCCTCTCGTTATCCAGCAAAGTACGGTCCAGACTACTGCGCTCCCACCGACGCCGCGAAGGCGGCTACCGGTTTGGATATTCCAGCCGCCATCACTGAAGTGGAAAAGATGCTTAAGGCGTGGCCGCCGAAGCCGACGCCCGCGCAGCGACGGCGCCTGGCTGCTCTGTTCCTGGCGGCGAATGATCGCGCATCGGCGTATGTGCAGTGGCTGCAACTTCCCGAAAATGAACGCCGCGCCGAGGATGATTTGGATGCTGCGCTGGTGGGGATCCTCGAAAGGATTGCATCGACGAACAACGAAAATTACCAGCTGGCCGCACGCCTGGCGGCGCGGCTAGGTCTGCAGCGGGTTCATGCTGTCGATAACCATACCGGCGATCGAATCGATGTCCCCGATACCAAGGCATTTGGCCGGGCGATGGAAGCGGTTTGGGCCGCGGACAACGCCGAGTTCAAAGTGCGGTTGAAGCAGGAAGACATTCTTCGACAGGCGGCTGACTTGCTGCCGCTGTATCGCTACATCAACGATCCGCAAGGACTGCGGGTGCTTGCCGAAACCAATGTCGGCATTGCCATGCGCGCCAAGTCTCCGGAGGGTTATCCGCAGATGTGGGTGGCCGGCTGGGAAATCCGCAATCTTCGGATGGTGGCCAATATCCGCGAAACGTTTCGAGAAAAGCCAGGAGCGCGAGTGCTGTCCATTGTCGGCGTCTCGCACAAACCGTGGTTCGACGCCTGGCTTGGCCAGCTTCAGGGTATCGATATCGTTGATGTCGCGAAGGTATTGGAGTAGGTGAACGATCCAATGGAATCGCTCCCGTGAAGCGGACCTGCGCCAACTCGCGGTTCGACACCGATGCTCCGCGCCGGTCAACCTGGTCCTGAGAACGCCAAAATGAGCTTCGAGTATCCTGAAACGCCCTCGGTAAAGTTGGGAATTGAGCTGATCCGCGTGAGCGGATGATCGAGGCCTGGTAGACCACGATGAAAGCCGGCTGCGCCGGCAACCGGGTTTTTGGGATTGAGGCGGTGCGCGCCCAGTGCGGGGCGGCGCTTATTGTTGCTGGTCCGGCGGCAGATCGGCGATCGGCGGGCTGTCGGGCAGCTCGCGCAACAGTTGCAGACAGTGGGTTTCCCTCTCCGACAACCCTTTCACGAGCCGCGCGTCGTCCGGGTTCAGGCGTTTCTGCCGGATCAGGATGTCGACCTTGCTGAGATAGTCGCCGACCACGAGGATTCTTCCCATCGGCGAGAGTTCGGTGAATTTCTTGTTGCTGCCGGCTTCCTCGATCGCCGTCGGCACGGCGGCCGGAAAGCGCCACTCGCGGGCGATGCTGCACGACAGACCGTGCGTGCAGCGGATCAAGGCATTGCAAAAGCTCTCGGAGCCGACGGCGTCGGATTCGCCGGCCATCTGGTCGATCACGCGCAGCGACACGATCAGGCCGACATTCTGCGCCAGTCCCGCCAGGAAGGCATCGAAGGGTTCGATCCCGGCGCCTTCCGACAGATGGCGGTTCGCGATCGCGCATTTCTCCGATTGGTCCCACAGGCGCGGCGCCATCATCTTCGTGAAATGGCCGGAATGGAGATCGATGATCGGCTTGAAGGCGACGCTCGTGATCAGTTGCCGCAACCCGGTCTGGCCCAGCACCAGGATCGCCTGCTCGATGCTGGTGATCGGCTTGTTGCGGTTGTAGAAGGCGCTGTTGGCCAGGCGCACCACGCCGGCCACCAGCACCAGGTCGTGCGAGATCATGCGCGCCAGTTCGGCGCCGGAGAAATCGTCGCTGCGCAGCTTCTGCAGCAATTGCGGAATCACGCCCGGCATGCGGCGCACCAGGTTGGCTCCGGACTGCTTGGAATTCAGGATGTCGGTGAGCGCCGCGAGGATGCTGTTTTCGAGCGGGTTGGTGAACGATTCCGCCTCGTTGCGGTCGTCGAACAGCCAGTTGGTGAAGTTGCCGTTGACGTCGGCGCGCTGCAAGGCCGACAGCATCGACGGCTTGGAAGGCGGGCAGGGCGGGGCCGCGGCGGCGGGCGCGGATTCCTCGGGTGCCGGCGCCGGAACCGGACGCGCGGGCGCGGCGGGTGCGGGATGGGAAAACAGTCGACGTAGCCAGGTGTACATGATCTTAGAGCTTGGCGCTGAAGGTGAGGAAGAACTGGCGCGGCACGCCGGTCTGCAAGGTGGCGTAGGTGCCGCCCGGGTCGGAGGCCACGAAGCCGTTGGTGCCGACGGTGCTGAAGTAGCGGCGGTCGAGCGCGTTCTCGATGCGCGCCTCGAGCGCGACGTCGCGCAAGGCGCCGAGCGCTTTGATGCGATAGCCGCCGGCGAGCGACACCACCCGGTAGGCGGGCACCTCGGCGTCGTTCAGATAGGTGTAATAGCGTTTGCCGACATGCTTGGCATGCGCGCGCCCGAACCACGCGCCGTTGTCGTAGCCGAGCTCGGTCGTGAACATCGTCCTCGGCGTGTCGACGACGCGCTTGCCGTTGGTGCGCACGGTCGTGGTGCCGTCGACATAGTCCGACCTGTATTTCGAATCGTTGCGGGTGAGGGAACCGAACCAGGTCCAGCGCGGCCGGAAGCTCCACACGAGGGCGGCTTCCATGCCGGCCGAGCGGACCTTGCCGACGTTGACCACGCTGTTCGGGCAGCCGATGATGCCGGCGCACAGCGCGACGGTGGTGAGGCGGTCGCTGAAGTCGGCGCGATAGAGCGCCAGCGAGCCGGTCAGCGTGCGGCCGGTATAGCGGTAGCCGAGGTCGAATGTGGCGGCGGTTTCCGGCTTGAGCGTGCCGGCGCCGCGATCGAATGCGGGCTGCGTCTGCTGGAACGGGCCGGAGTACCCGGTCTGGAAGGCGCGCATGTTTTTGGTGGCGGACGTGAAGACTTCATGGTTTCGGGCGAATTCGTAGCGCACGCCGGCTTGCGGCAGGAAGGATCTCCGGGCCTCGATCGTGCCGGCGGCCCGGCCGCCGACCGGCGAGGCCGCATCGATCCGTACCCGCGGCGACTTGAAGCCGAGGTTGACGGTCAGGGCATCGTCCAGGAAGCTCATCGTGTCTTGCAGATGGAATTGCGCCGTCCTGGTATGGAAGACCTGGTAGTAGGCGGTGGCGAACGGATCGGACAGGAAGCGCAGCGTGTCTTCCGGCCCGGTCACCGGGTAGAAATTGCGGAACAGGTCGTGGTTGTTCGCTTCGCCCCAGTAGCCGGCTTCCAGCGCATGGTTGCCGGCTTCCCATTTCGCCGTGGCGACGACGCCGTTGCGGCTGATGCGGTATTCGGTGGCGCGGATCGATAGCGGCATGGCCGGCGAAGTCGGCGTGTATGGCGTGTACCAGTGGCCCTGGCCTTGGTTCGAGTGATGATAGGCCGTCATCGTCAGCGAGCGGCCGGGCGCGGGATGCAGATCGAGCGCGACGCCGGAGAGGTCGTCGCGCCGCAATCCGTGGCCGAGGTAGTAGGCGTCGTCGCAGGTGTACCGGTAATCGGTCGTGCATTCCGGGCTGCGCGCCTTGTCGAGCGCGGCCTGAAAGTTCGGCGCGTAGTTGTCCCAGTCCCAGCCGAGGCGCGCTTTCATGTCGAGCGACATGTCCTGGTAATCGGTCTCCTTGCGGTCGGAGTAATGGTAGAAGGCTGTCAGCCGGTGCGGGCCGAAGGGATGCACGAGCTTGGCGTCGAACTGATCCTGGTGCTGGCCGCCGTCGCCCTTCCATTTGTCGGCATACAGGTGTGCCGCGCTCACGTAAGCCTTGGTGCCGGATGCGAGGCGGCCGCTGTTCCAGCGCACGAAGCTGCGATGGCTGCCGCCGCTGCCGGCGGTTTGCTCGCCGAACAGTTCGGGTTCGTCGGTCGGATCGGCGGACAGGAATTGCACCGTGCCGCCCAGGTTGCTGGTCGATGCGGTGCCGACCGCGCCGGCGCCTTGCGATACCGTCACTTGGCGGATGTTTTCGGCGGCGATGGCCCGGCTGATGTGCAGGCCGTTGTTGTTGGTGTAACTCATGTCGCCGAGCGGCACGCCGTCGAGCGTGTAACCGAGCTGGCTTTGCGAAAAGCCGCGGATCGAAAAGCTGATCGACCATTCATAGGCGCCGAAGGCATCGGCCGATTGGAATTGAACGCCGGGCAGCTTGTCGAGCAGCTTGAGCGGGCTGGTGCCGGGCAGGGCCTTGGCGAGGTCGTCGCGCGTGATGTTCTGCACCTGGCGCGTCTGCCCTTGGCCGAGCACCGTCACGACTTGCGGCTGGGGCGGCATTTCCTGGGCCGCGACCGGAAGCGCGCAAAGAAGCAGGACGGAAAGGCAGGTCAGGCTGGTGTCGAACCGGAGCCGCATCGATGCCTCCTGTGACGATTGAATGACCTTGCCGGCGCGGGCCAGCCGATTGAACGAAAGCATCGGCTGTTGAACAATGGTAATGCGCGCCTCCGAAAAATCCTATCGCCGTGCGAGCAACGGCGCATTTCCGCAACAGCGCGCCGCTCGCCGGGCGAGGCCCTTCGCCTTTGCCGCCTCGGTTATGACTTCCTGCCGGGAATCAACGATACTAAAGGTGGCTTCGAGCGGCCGGGAAATATTGACTTACCGGCAATAACCCCTTGAAACTCCCCGGCTCGGAGCCTTGGCCAAAGAGGAAATGCCGTGAGAATGGGTTTCTGCCGTGTGCTGTCGATCGTCGCGGCGGCGCTGCTGCTGGCGGTGCCGCTCGCGGCGCACGCGCAGAGCGTCGTACGCCTGACCAACGGCGAGTGGCCGCCCTATCATTCGGAGGAGGCGCCGCATTACGGCGTGGCATCGCATATCGTGGCCGAGGCGTTCCGGCTGCAGGGCATCGGCGTGCTGTACGGTTTCTTTCCCTGGCGGCGCGCGCTCGATCTGGCGAGGATCGGGGAATGGGACGGCGCCGCGACCTGGCTCAAGAGCGCGGACCGCGAGCGCGATTTCTATTTCAGCGAACCGGTTCTCGATTCGCAATATGTGTTTTTCCACTTGAAGGATGCGCCGTTCGCGTGGTCGTCGATCGGCGATCTCGCAAAGTATCGTCTCGGCATCACCAACGAATATTTCTACGGCCACGAATTCATGGACGCCCTCAAGAACGGGCAGTTGCAGGCGGAAGGCGTACCGTCCGACGAGCAGAATTTCCGCAAGCTGCTGGCCGGCCGTATCGACGCCTTTCCGATCGATAAGCGCGTCGCCATCGCTCTTCTCAAGAAGCATTTCTCCGCGCCGGAGATCCACCGGCTGGCCTACGATGCGCGGCCGTTGTACAGCGAACCGCTGCATCTGCTCTTGAGCAAGAAAAATCCGGCGAATCGGAAGTTGATCGAGGAATTCAACAAGGGCCTGAAGAAGCTCAAGGCGAACGGCCAATACGAGGCTTACCTGCGCGAAGTCTCGACCCTGAACGTGGCGGCCGGCGCGCCGCCGCCGGTCAAATGAATCTCAATCGGGCCGGCGGGGCCGGCCGCGATTCTCGGCCTCAGGCGATCTCCGCCACCCGATGACAAGCCACCATGCGGCCTTCGAAGGCTTGCGGCAGCGGCACCTCGGAGCGGCAGCGCTCGGTCGCATGCGGGCAGCGGTTGTTGAAGGCGCAGCCGGGCGGCGGATTGAGCGGCGACGGCAGTTCGCCGGGCAGCATCATCTTCTGCTGGCGTTGCGCAGGATCGATGCGCGGCGTGCTGGCGAACAGCGCGCGCGTGTACGGATGGAGCGGCTTGGAAAACACCTGCTGCTTGGTGCCGTGCTCGACCATCTTGCCGAGGTACATGACCAGCACCTCGTCGGCGATGTGCTCCACCACCGACAGGTTGTGCGAGATGAACAGGTAGGACACGCCGGTCTGCTGCTGCAGATCCATCATCAGGTTCAGCACCTGGGCCTGGATCGAGACGTCCAGCGCCGATACCGGTTCGTCGGCCACGATCACTTTCGGATCGAGCATCAGGGCGCGCGCGATCGCGATGCGCTGGCGCTGGCCGCCCGAGAACATGTGCGGATAGCGGCCGTAATGCTCGGGCCGCAGGCCGACCTTGGCCATCATCGCCTGCGCCTTCTGCGCGCGTCCGGACTTCGGCAGGTCGGTGTTGATGACCAGCGGCTCTTCCAGCATGGCGCCGACTTTCTTGCGCGGATTCAGGCTCGCATACGGATTCTGGAACACCATCTGCACGTGCGAACGCACGCTCTTCAGTGTCGCCTTGTCGGCTTGCGTGATGTTGGTGCCGGACAGCCAGAGTTCGCCGGAGGAGGGCGCCTCGATCATCGTGACCTGGCGCGCCAGCGTGGACTTGCCGCAGCCCGATTCGCCGACCACCGCCAGCGTCTTGCCGGCGGTGAGCGTGAACGACACGCCGTCGAGCGCGCGCGCCGTGGCCTTCGGTTTCATGAAGCCTTGCGAAACCGGGTAATGCTTCGCGAGGTTCTTCGCTTCGAGAAGTACGTTGGTGGTGCTCATCATGCAACCCTTTCCTGCGCCTGCGTGTGGACCTGATCCCTGGCCGCTTCCCAGTTGTTGCCGGGACGGCCCTGGGCATCGAGCGGATAATGGCAGCGCGATTGCATGCCGGGCGCGCCGTCGAGCGCCGGCCGGACCGCGCGGCATTGCTCGGTCGCGTACATGCAGCGCGGCGACAGCAGGCAGCCGCTCGGACGGTCGTACTGGCCGGGCACGACGCCGGGGATGGTCTGCAGGCGCGTCTTGCCGATATTGTGTTCGGGCAGCGCCGCCAGCAGCGCTTGCGTATAGGGATGGCGCGGCGCGTTGAAGATTTCCGGCACGGTGCCGGTCTCGACCACCTGGCCGGCATACATGACCACGACGCGGTGCGCGGTCTGCGCGACCACGGCCAGGTCGTGCGTGATCAGCATCAGCGCCATGTTGCGTTCGCGCTGCAGCTGCAGCAGCAGTTCGAGGATCTGCGCCTGCACCGTGACGTCGAGCGCGGTGGTCGGCTCGTCGGCGATCAGGAGGCGCGGATTGCAGGCCAAGCCCATGGCGATCATCACGCGCTGGCTCATGCCGCCCGACAATTGGTGCGGATAGGCATCGAGGCGGCGTTCCGGGTCGGGAATCTCGACCAGTTTCAGCAGGGCCAGCGCCTTGGCGCGCAATTCCTTGTCGGAGGCCTTGCCCTCGTGCACGCGCAGCGTTTCCATCAGCTGGTAGGCCACCGTGAAGCAGGGATTCAGGCTGGTCATCGGATCCTGGAAGATCATCGCGATGTCCTTGCCCAGCATGTTGCGGCGTTCCTTCTCCGGCATCTTGAGCAGGTCGCGGCCGTCGAAGGCCATGCGCTCGGCCTTCACGCGGCCGGGATAGTCGATCAGGCCCATCAGGGCGAGCGAGGTCACGCTCTTGCCGGAGCCCGATTCGCCGACGATGCCGACGACTTCGCCGGGCTGGATCTGCAGGTCGAGGCCGTCGACGGCGGTGAACGGCGCGGCGGTCGAGCCGAACTCGACGCGCAGGTTTTGGATATCGAGCAGTGCCATAAGCTTACCGTTTCAGTTTCGGGTCGAGCGCATCGCGCAGGCCGTCGCCCATCAGGTTGAAGGCGAGCACGGCGATCAGGATCGCGAGGCCGGGGAAGGTCACGACCCACCAGGCGCTCTGGATGAATTCGAGCGCGCCGGCCAGCATCGAACCCCATTCGGGAATCGGCGGCTGAGCGCCGATGCCGAGGAAGCCGAGCGCGGCGGCGTCGAGGATGGCGGCCGAGAAGCCGAGCGTGGCCTGCACGATCAGGGGCGCCGCGCAATTCGGCAGCACCGTGTTGAACATCAGGCGCAGCGTGCCGGCGCCGGCGATGCGCGAGGCGTTGACGTAATCCTTCGACAATTCGCCGATCGCGGCCGCGCGCGTCAGGCGCACATAGTGCGGCAGCATCACGATCGCGATCGCGTACATCGCGTTCATCAGGCCCGGGCCGAGGATGGCGATGACGGCGACCGCCAGCAGCAGGCTGGGCAGCGCCAGCATGATGTCCATCGAGCGCATGATCGCGATCTCGGTCTTGCCGCGGAAGAAGCCGGCGACCAGGCCGAGCACGATGCCGGCGCCGAGCGACAGCGACACCGACACCAGGCCGATGACCAGCGACAGGCGGGCGCCGTGGATCAGGCGCGACAGGATGTCGCGGCCGACCGGGTCGGTGCCGAGAATGAACTGGCTGGAGCCGCCGGCCTGCCACATCGGCGGCACCAGCGTGGAGTCGCGGTATTGCTCGATCGGCGAATGCGGCGCGATGACGTCGGCCAGCAGCGCGACGACGACCATCAGCAGCACCACCGCCAGGCCGATCACGGCGCCGCGGTTCTGGCTGAAGTAATTCCAGAGTTCGCGCAGCGGATGCGGCGGCGCGGCCGGCGCGGAGGATTGCGTGGTTGCGGGTACGGAGCTCATGATCAGTGGTGGCGGATGCGGGGATTGACGACGCCGTACAACAGGTCGACGACCAGGTTGACGATGATGATGATGGTGGCCGACAGCAGGATGCCGCCTTGCACGACCGGATAGTCGCGGCGATGGATCGCCTCGACCAGCCACTTGCCGATGCCGGGCCAGGAGAAGATGGTTTCGGTCAGGATCGCGCCGGCCAGCAGCGTGCCGACCTGCAGGCCGATCACGGTGATCACCGGGATCAGCGCGTTGCGCAGCGCATGCACGCCGATCACGCGCATGCGCGACAGGCCCTTGGCGCGCGCCGTGCGGACGTAATCCTCGCGCAGCACTTCGAGCATCGCCGAGCGCGTCATGCGGGCGATCACCGCCAGCGGAATCGTGCCCAGCGCGACGGTCGGCAGGATCAGGTGCATGACCGCCGACTTGAAGGCGCCTTGCTCGCCCGACAACAGGCTGTCGATCAGCATGAAGCCGGTCACCGGCGGCAGGTCGAAGATGATGTCCATGCGGCCCGACACCGGCGTCCAGCCGAGCGTGACCGAGAAGAACAGGATCAGCAGCAGCGCCCACCAGAAGATCGGCATCGAATAGCCGGTCAGCGAGACACCCATCACTGAATAGTCGAGCACGGTATTGCGCTTCAGGGCGGCGAGCATGCCGGCCGGCAGGCCGATCAGGATGGCGAACAGGATGGCGCACAGGGACAGTTCGAGCGTCGCCGGGAACAGGGCCAGGAATTCATGCAGGACCGGTTCATGGGTGACGATCGAGCGGCCGAGATCGCCTTGCACGACGTTGCCGAGATAGTCGAGATACTGGACGTAGAGCGGCTTGTCCAGGCCGAACTCATGCCGCAGCGCAGCATAGCGCTCTTCCGTCATGCCGCGTTCGCCCGACATCGCCTCGACGGCGTCGCCGGGAATCATGTGGATGAGGGAAAACACCAGCAGGGTGATGCCGAGGAACGTCGGTATGACCAACGCCGCCCGGCGCAGGAGGAATCCAAACATTGCGCCTATCCTATTCTGGGGATTGTTGCTCCGGGCACGCGCCTGATGGGCGGATGCCGGGCGATGGGACGCGATTATACATAGCAATCGCGCGGCAGGCCGTGATTTCCGGCGTGCCGCGCGCTTCGGTCCGCAGCCTCTTTCCTCCCGCGAAAACGAGGGAGGAAAGCCAGCCCAGGCGGATTACTTCGACTTCGCCAGATCCACGTACTTGAAATAGTGGTGGGCCGTCGAATCCATCTTGAAGCCGATCACTTCCTTGCGGACCGGGGTGTAGCGCAGGGAATGGGCGATCGGCAGTTTCGGCATTTCCTCGTGCGCGATTTCCTGCATCTTTTCATACAGCTTGGCGCGGTCGGCCTGTTTCGCCATGCGCTTGGCCTTCTGGAACAGGTCTTCGAACTCCTTGTTGCACCAGCGCGCGACGTTGCCGCCGGACTTGGCCGAGTCGCAGGACAGGATCGGGCCGAAGAAGTTGTCCGGATCGCCGTTGTCGCCCGACCAGCCGAACATCATGGCGTGCTGCTCGCCGGTCTTGGAGCGCTTCTTGTACTCGCCCCATTCGTAGGTGGTCAGCTTGGTCTTGACGCCGATCTTGGCCCAGTCGGCCTGGATCAGCTCGGCCATGCGCTTGCCGTCCGGGTTGTACGGGCGGGTCACGGGCAGGTACCAGAGTTCGACTTCGAAGCCGTTCGGATAGCCGGCCTTGGCCAGCATTTCCTTGGCCTTGGCCGGATCGTACGGCCAATCCTTGACCTTGTCGTTGTAGCCCCACATCATCGGCGGCAGCGGATTCTTGGCCGGCTGGCCGGCGCCCTGGAACACCGACTTCAGGATCGATTGCTTGTCGACGGCCATCGCCAGCGCCTGGCGCACCATCTTGTTGTCGAACGGCTTTTTCTCGACGTTGAAGGCGATATAGCCGATGTTCAAGCCTTCCTGGGACAGCAGGTTGATGTTCGGGTCCTTCTTCATCGACTCGATGTCGGCCGGTTTCGGGAACGCCATGACGTGGCATTCGCCGGCTTTCAGCTTGGCGTAGCGCACCGAGGCGTCCGGCGTGATCGCGTAGATCAGGTTGTCGATCTTCGGCCGGCCTTCCCAGTACTTGTCGTGCGCCTTGTAGCGGATGATCGCGTCTTTCTGGTAGGAGACGAACTGGAAGGCGCCGGTGCCGATCGGTTCGCGGTCGACCACGTCGGGCGTGTTGGCGGCCTTCATCTTGTCGGCGTATTCGGCCGACAGGATCGACATGAAATCCATGCCCAGGTTGGCCAGGAACGGCGCTTCCGGATGCTTGAGCTTGAAGCGGACCGTGTAGTCGTCGACCTTCTCCAGCTTGTCGACGATCTTGTTCATGCCCATGTCTTCGAAATAGGCATAGGTCTGGCCGGCGGTGACCTTGTGGAACGGATGGCTCGGATCGGCCTGGCGCTGGTAGGAAAACAGCACGTCGTCGGCGTTGAAGTCGCGGCTCGGCTTGAACTTGGCGTTGCCATGGAACTTCACGCCTTTGCGCAGCTTGAAGGTGTAGACCAGGCCGTCCGGCGAGATGTCCCAGGATTCGGCCAGGGCCGGAATGATTTCGGTGGTGCCGATCTTGAACTCGACCAGGCGGTTGTACATCGGCACCGAGCCGGCGTCGGCCGTCGTGCCGGTGGTGAAGAATTGGGGATTGAAGCCTTCCGGACTGCCTTCCGAGCAGTACACCAGGGTTTTCGCGGCCATGGCGGCGCTCGCATAGACGCCGAGCAGGGCGAGCAGGCCCGCCTTCAGAACAAAACGACTCTTCATTGAGTTGATCTCCACTGTTGTTTGCGGCCGGCCATTGTGTGGCGCGGCTCGGAAAAGCTGGTCGAACGCGGCTCCGTTCTGGGGCCGCACCCACCGGGACGGCTATTGTAGTGCTTGTCCGGCAATCCCGGTATCACTGCACAAGGCGGGAGTGTAGATGAAAATGCGGCAAGAGATGAAAAATCCCTTTCCTTGCCGACATTCTTTTTTGACGCACGACAACATTTCGTCGGAGTTCAGCGTTCCAGGCAACGAGCGATGGCGGCCAGCAACGCTGATTGTTCCAGGCTGCTGGTAGCCCGCATGCGCGTGAAATTTTCGAGGTCGAGCTTGACGTCGGCGAAAATGCCGGCCGGATCCTCATGAAAATGCAGGAAAGCTTTCGATTTCAGGTAAAACGTGCCGGGCTTGCGCTCGGTGAGGCGCTCGTACGTTCGCAATTGCCGCAGCAAGGGTTCAAGCAATGAGAGAGTGGCCGACCCCGCATGTTTCATGGCGCGCTCCGTCAGTGGCGCGCGTCGCCCACCAAGCGGGCCTCGAACAGGCGGTCGAGACCGTAGCGCCCCGCGCCGTGCATCGCGAGATAGACGCCGATCGCCACCAGGCATGCCGACGGGAATGCCGCCCGGATGCCCTGGGCGCCGTCGACCATCGCGATTGCGACGATGAAATTGACGGCGCAGATCACGCCCGCCCAGCGCGTGAGCAGACCGAGGACGAAGGCCGCGCCGACGAAGAATTGGGCCCATACCGACAACGGCGCCATGACGGCGGGGTAGGGAAAGCCGAAGCGCGCCAGGAACGCTTCGAATTCCTGCATGCGCTCGGCGCTGAGGATGTTGTCCGCCACCCCCCAGACCAGGAAGGCGCCGACCAGCAGGCGCAGCAGCAGCAATCCGGCGTCGCCGTGCCTGCGCAACGAGGGGAGGAACAGCATTTCCGCGGCGCGCTGCGGCATCGTATTCTTCATGGCAACCTTCCCGAAGTGGTGAACGGCGGCATCTTGCCATGGCCTGCCGGCGATCGCAATCAGAGCAAGTCGATGCCGAAGCGCCGCACCGCCAGCGCGAACAAACCGAAGCACACGACCGTGATGGCGACGCCGGCGAGCAGCGCCATCCAGAATCCGAGGCGCTGCAGCAGGGCGGGGAAGGCGAGGAACATCGGCAGCGTCGGCACGACGTACCAGAAGGTGTACCACGCGTGATTCGCGATTTTCTCTTGCGGTTGACGCTCGATATAGAGCCAGATCAATGCAAGCACCGTCACCATCGGTAATGCTGCAACGAAGCCGCCGAGCTTGTCGCTGCGTTTCGCGAATTCCGAGACCAGCACGACGACAGCCGCGGTAAGCAGGTATTTGACGACGATCCAACTCATGATTTTTCCCGGAGTTTCCGATAGGGAAGAAAAACCGAAGCCGCCCCACCGTGTCTCCCGTCGCAGGCAGACAAAACGAAATTATGCGTGAATAATCGGCTCTTCCTGCATTACGCCCGCCTGCCTCATCATTCTGAAAGGAGACCGCGCCATGCCTACCAGCATCGCTACGCTCAACGGCCGAACCGTCACCCTCGATGCGCGCCCGGACCGCGCCGATCTGCGCGACCTGCCGTATCGCCCCGCCGTCGATTGCCTGCCGCCCAGCTTTCCCGCCGACGAGGAGATCGCACGCATCCTGCCCGGCTATATCGGTGCCGACCTGATTCTCGACCAGGGCCGCGAAGGCGCCTGCACCGGCTACGGCCTGGCTTGCGTCGTCAACTACCTGCTGTGGCGCCGCGCGGACATGCGGCGGGCGGAACGGGTCAGCGCCCGCATGCTTTACCACCTGGCGCGCTTCTACGACGAATGGCCGGGCGAGGATTATGAAGGGTCGAGCTGCCGCGGCGCGCTCAAGGGGTGGCACAAGCACGGTGTTTGCCTCGAGGCCCTGTGGCCGTCGAGCGACGCATTCAGGCAGCCGGAAGACGGCTGGGATGCAGATGCCGTCAAGCGGCCGCTCGGCGTTTACTACCGTATCGACCGCGAGTCGGTGGTCGATATGCAGGCGGCGATCGCGCAGACCGGCGCCATCTATGTATCCGCTTATGTCCACAAGGGCTGGAGCGAGGTGCCGGAGAGCGCCGGCGTGCGCGATCATGCCGGCCTGCCGGAGATCGAGTTCACCGACGGCAAGCGCATCGGCGGCCATGCATTCGCGCTGGTCGGCTACAACGAGCGCGGTTTCGTCGTGCAGAATTCCTGGGGCCGCGACTGGGGCGCCGACGGGTTCGCCGTGCTGAGCTATGAAGACTGGGTGTGCAACGGCACCGACGCCTGGGTGATCGGGCTCGGCGTGCCGGTGGCGCGCATCGTGCGCGGGCAGCAGCGCGGCCAGGAACTCAGGTCGCCGCGCCGCTATGTCTTCCAATCGGAAAAGGCGACCGTCGCCGGCGTGCCCGGCTGGCTGGCCGGCGACGATCCGCTCAAGAACAAGGGCGACGCGCTGACCGAGGACGAGGCCTATCTGCATGCGCTGATCACCGGCAACGACGGCTTGCTCTTGAACCGCCTGCCTTTCGTCGAGGACGCCGCGGCGGCGGCGCGGCATGTCTGCTATGAAGTGCCGAAGCGGTGGCTCGCCGGAAGCCGCCAGCGCCGGGTCGTCATCTATGCCCACGGCGGCCTCAACGACGAGCAGGATTCGATTCGCCGCATCCGCGTCATGGCGCCGTATTTCCGCGAAAACGGCGTCTATCCGATCTTCGTGACCTGGAAGAGCGGCTGGCAAGAGACGCTGGCCGCCATGCTGTCCGACCAGGCGGTCAAGGAACTCGGCGTCGCCGCGCCGGCTTGCGGCCTCGGCGACTTGCTCAACGAAGCCTGGGACCGCACCATCGAAGTGCTGGCGCGCAACGTGCTCGCCCGCAGCATGTGGTCGGAGATGAAGGAGAACGTGCAATTCGGCCAGGACGACGGTCGCGGCATCGATGCGCTGGCCATGCATCTGCGCCGTCTGCGCGAGGAGGTGGACGGCCTTGAAATCCACCTGGTCGGTCACTCCGCCGGTTCCTTCGTCCTCGGTCGCCTGCTCCAGGAATTGGGCGGCGCTTCGTCGCTCCCGCCCGTCCCGGTCGCCAGCTGCACCCTGTATGCGCCAGCCTGCGACATCGATTTCGCGCTTCGGCACTACAAGCCGGCGATGGCGGACAAATTGCCGGCGCTGGGCGGAAGCCCGTTGCTCGCGCGCGACGCCTTCCGTTTGCATGTCCTATCGGAAGCGCGCGAGCTGGACGACACGGTCGGCCCGTATTGCAAATCGCTGCTTTACCTCGTCTCGCGCGCGCTTGAGCGGCGCCACAAGACGCCGCTGCTCGGCCTGGCGACCGCGTTCGAAGGCGGCAAGCGCAACACGGAGCATTGGCACAAGGACACGCTCGCCGGGCTCCAGGATTGGCAGGAATTCTTCTGGAACGGCGACGTGCCGCAGAGCGTCACGCCGACGATGCTGCCGCGCGCGGAAAGTCAGCTCTCGCTGTGCGATGCGCATGTCCGCGTCGATGACGAAAAGACGACGGTCAAGGCTACGCACGGCAGCTTCGACAACGACATCGACGTCGTCGGCGCCACGATCGAGCGCATCATCGGCGGCCGCCTGGAGAAGCCTGTCGACGATCTGAGCTATTGAGGCAGGCAGCCGCGATCGAGCGGCGATATCCGGGCGGCAGATTCGCGGGCAGGGCGTGCGCGGCGAACAAGCCCATGCGCTTGTGTTCATGGCTGATCGCCGGCGCGAATTCGCCGGCCAGCGCGCAACGGTAGGTCACGATGAACACCCGTTTGCCGGGAACGACGTCGAACAGATAGCTGTCGAGCGGTTCGCCGACCGTGACTTGCAATCCGAGCTCCTCGGCGATTTCGCGCGCCAGGCATTCCGGCGGCGATTCGTCCGGCTCGATCCGTCCGCCCGGCAATTCCCATTCCGCGCGCTCGTTGAGCAGCAGCACGACTTCGCCGCCCGGGGCCTGCAGCACGCCCTTGATGGAAACCGGATACGCCGAAAAGGAATGTCGCGTCATTCTTCATTCCATTTGTCGATCAGCCGCTTGAGCTCGCCGCTCTTTTCCAGCGCGGCGATCGCGCGCTGCAGTTTCTCGACGGCGTCCGGCGCGACCGACTTGCCGACCACCATGTAGAACAGCTGCCGGTCCATGACCGTCGGCAGTATCTTCACCTTGTCCTCGACGCCGGCCTTGCGGATCTCGGACACGATGCCGGGCGAGCGATGGTAGTAGAAGCGGCCGCGGCCGGCCACCAGCTTCAGCAGATTCGTTTTCGAATCGGGCGCGCCGGAGTCGATGGTCAACCCGCCCATGTCCTTCAAGCGGGCGATCGGGCCGAAGCGATGCGGTATCAGGATGACGCCGTTGTCGCCCAGTCTGCGCACGTCGTCCCAACTGTCGATCCGCACGTTGTCGTCGGCGCGCGCCACCAGGAAATAGCGGACCGGGAACAGCGGCGGCTCGATATACGTGAATTTCGCCTCGCGCTCCTTGTTGCGCGACAGTCCGCAGGCGATGTCCATGGCGCCGGCCGCCATGCCTTCCTCCAGCCGCGCGGTCGGTTGCCATTCCTGGTCGCCGACGATGCGCAGCGTCGGCTCGATACGCTCGATCGCGCGGTCGATGTCGACGCACAGGCCGACGATCGCGCTTTTGCCATCCTTCGCGTGCGCGATGTATTTCGGCTCGGTGCCGGTTTGGGCCGCCGTCCGCAGCAGCGTCGCGCCGGCCGCATGCGCCGCCGCTGCCGCCGGCAGCAGGGCGATCAGCAGCGAAAGGCAAACGCGCGATGGAAGTCGATGGAAAGCCATGCCGGCATTGTGTGCCTCGATCGCCGGAGGATCAAGCGCTATTGCTTGGCCGCCTTGGCCGTCAGGGCCGCGCGCCGTTCCAGGCTCTCCGGCGGCCACACCTGGTCGAGTTCATAGAATTCCGGCACCGCCCGCGCCCCGGGCGGCAGCACGACCCAGGGCTGCTTCGATCGCGTATAGATATGGATGTCCGGCGGCAGCGCATTCGGATCGTCGAGCGTGCCGACGCGCACGAAGCGGACCGCGTCGCCGCCGCCGGGATAATTGCTCCACAGCGCGAGCCGGCAATGCTTGCAGCGCGCGATCTTCTGCCCCTTGCCGCTTTCCGAGGGCGTATGCACGACTTCGATGTCGTCCCGCCCTTGCAGCAGCGTAACGCGCTCGGCTTCGATCACGGCGTTGAGCGCGAACGAGGCTCCGGTCTCGCGCTGGCACCAGCGGCAGTGGCAGCAATGGACGATCAGCGGCCGGGTTTCCATGCGATAGCGCACGGCGCGGCAATCGCAGCCGCCTTCGAGAGGAAATGCGTGAGTGGAGGTCATGGCGTCTCCGTTCCGGGCGAATGATTGTCGAGTTCCTTGAGCCTTGCCGCCGCGCTCCGGTTGGACTTGTCGAGCGCCAGCGCCTTGGCGTACATCCGTCTCGCGGCGGCCTTGTCGCCCTTTGCCAGATGGGCTTCGGCGAGGCTGTCCCAGGCATCCGACGATTCCGGATAATACCGCGCGTTCAGGTCGAAATAGTCGATCGCCTTATCCGCCTTGCCGTATTGGTAAAGGAACTGATAGCCGAAGAACTTGAGCAAGTCCTCGCGCAAGCGGAATTCGCCGCCGAGCCGCCGCGACAAGGCTTCGTGCTGCTTCGCGATCCTGCCGACGTCGTTGTACAGATCATCCAGCTTGGGCATGTAACCCCGGAAGATATGGGTCAGTCCGTCGTAGAGCGCGAGCATCGGCAGGGAGTGGTGGGATTCGTTGCCGTATCGCCGGTGCTCCCAGTCGAGTCCGCGCGGCTTGGCTGCGTCGAGCATTCTTGCCAGCGTCTCGGCATCCCGCGTCCTCGGGAAGAAATTCTCCGGATAAGGCTGGCCGGTGGTGGCGATGAACAGCTGTATCCGGTCGAAACGTGCCTCTTTCAAGGAGGCCGCGGCCATGCGTTCCATGACATAACCGTCCCACCACCAGCTCGGATCGATGATCAGATAGGCGTTGAAGGACTCCGGCATGGAAAACAAGGCGTGCAATGCGGACAGCCCCGTGAACGAATAGCCGGCATAGAGCCGATAGGGCGTCGTGCTGTATTCGCGCTCGACGAAGGGGATCAATTCCTCGCGCACGAACCGCAGGAACCGCTCGCCGCCGCCGGTCGCCGCGAGGCCTTGGGTTTCCTTGCCGTCGAATCCGCGCAGCGAGCGCGTCGGCGACGAGTCGCGGTAGCGGTCCTTGCCGACGATGCCGACGGCGATCATCTCCGGAATATGCGGCGTCGCGTCCGAGCTGAGTTGCTGTATCGCGCCGCTGAACGAGTGGAAGAACTTCTCGCCGTCGAGGAAATAGAGGACCGGATAGCGCGTGTGGCGGTGGCCGGATCGATAACTCTGCGGCAGGTGGATCAGGATCTCGCGTTCCTCGCCCAGCACGCGCGACTGGATCGTCCGCCGTTCTCCGATGCCGATCGCATCGCCGTCGGCAGCGGCGGCGGCCGAAAAGAGCGATGCCGCCAGGAGGGTCAGTACGCCGATGAGTTGCCTGATCTTGATCATCATTCTCTTGTTCTGTTCCATTGCCGGCCTCGGGCCGGCGGTATCAGCAATCGGTGCGTCCCGGTTCCCAGCCGCTCGCCGCCGCCCAGTGGGCGGCGCCGGCCATGATCAGGTCGCATACCGGATCCTTGACATCGTAGTAGGCGTCGGCGTCGTCCGGGTGCAGGCGCGCCAACGCGGTCTTCACCTGCGCATACGCGGCGGCGGCATGCGGATGCGCGCGCAGGTAGTCGCGGAACAGCAAAGCGTATTTCTGGTTCGCCGCGCCCGTGCGCCGGACGTGCAGATTGACGCGGCACGCTTCGCTTTCGATCTTGAACAGCCATTTCGTCCAGTCTTCGGGAGCGCCGTCGGCGCCGGGCGGAACGTGATCGCCGGTGATGTGTTCCATGTGCCGGTAGCCGATCGCGGTCAGCGCCTGCGCCAGCGCCGGTGTCAGGGCGCGCGCGGTCACCTGGATATCGATGATGTCCTTGGCCGCCAGCCCGGGCACGGAGGTCGAACCGATGTGATCGATCCGCAACGCCAGTTCGCCGGCGGTTTCCCGTATCGCCCGGCCGAGATCGAGAAAAGCCTGCGCCCATTCGGGCCGGTAAGGAGCGATGATTATTCTCATTGGCCGTCGTGATGCTTGGATGAGCGGGGCGCTCGCGCCGTTCGGCACGGATCGGTCATGCAGACCGGCTGCGTGCCTTCAGCGCTTCGATGTCGGCGGCCACGATCAGGTGCAGGTTCTCGGTGATCTTCTCGACTGGCCAGTCCCACCAGGCGATCTCCTCCAGGGCCGCCGTCACGTCGTCGGCGAAACGCCGCTTGACGATCCGGGCCGGATTGCCGGCGACCACGGCATAGGCCGGCACGTCGCTCGTCACGACCGCCCGCGTGGCGACGATGGCGCCGTTGCCGATCTTCACGCCGGGCATGATGAGCGCCTCGTAGCCGATCCAGACATCGTTGCCGATCACGATATCGCCCTTGTCGGGCAGGGCGCCGGGCGCCGGCGCCGTTCTTTCCCAGCCGTTGCCGAAGACGTAGAACGGATAGGTCGAAAAGCCGGACAGCAGGTGATTCGCGCCGTTCATGATGAATTTCGCGCCGCGCGCGATGGCGCAGAACTTGCCGATGATGAGCTTGTCGCCGCGGAAGTGGTAGAGCACGTTGCGCTCGAAATCCTCGGCGCCCGCGGGATCGTCGTAATAGGTGTAGTTGCCGATCACGATGTCCGGGTTCTTGACGGTGTTCTTGATGAAGCACACCTGGGGAAAGCCGGCCATCGGGTGGACGGCGTCGGGATTGGGGCCGTGCATGGGAAGCCGATAAGACGAAGCGTCAAACGATTTCGCCGAACTGGATCGTCGGCGAAAGATTCGTATAGTTCTTGGTGTCGTCCAGGATTTGCGCGCCGTGCCTGGCCAGGCCGGCCTGCACGCCTTGCAGGTCGTTGAAGTAGATCGTACCGACCGCCGCGTATTTCACCGCCTCCCCGCTCGCCATGGCCAGCGGCTTCTCGACTTCGAAGCGGATCGCGCCGAACGGCTTCATCAGATCGAGCACCATGGGGAAGTGCTTGTTCACGTAATAGTCGTGATCGAAAGTCGCGTCGGGGCGGGTTTCGTAGAAAGCGGACACTCTGATCATGATCATCCTCCGGATCGGGTTGGGCAAAGGGCGGCGCGCCGCGCGGCGCTTGCGCGACGCCGGCGCCCGGATTCCGGCAGTCTACTAAAAATCGGGAAAGCGAGTCGCCGCTTCGCCGATCCGCGTTGGCGATGCGGACGCGGCCGCCATCGGCATTGCCGGATTTCTCCAGCGCGGCGGTATTGCAATTTCCGACCCTCGCCTCATTTAGCCTTCAACAGACAGCGCATTGCAGTTCGGCATGGTGCGCTTCGATCGCAACACCCCTCGACCAAGGCGAATCATGACTCCCGTGCTCGTATTGCTGACCGTTGTCGCATTCGGCATCGCATTGTCGCTGTGGCTGCCGGCCTATCGGCTCCGGCGTGCTCTCCGCCGTCCGTTTCCGCGGCATTTTTCCGCGATCCTGGCGCGCAACATTCCGGCTTACGGCTACATGCCGGCCCATCTGCGCTCGCAGCTGCAGCGTTTGATCAAGCAGTTTCTCCACCAAAAAAAATTCGTCGGCTGCGGCGGCCTATCCGTCACCGACGAGATGCGCGTCACGATCGCCGGCAAGGCTTGCCTGCTGTTGCTCAATCGCCGGACCGATGTGTATCCGGCATTGCGGACCGTGCTCGTCTATCCCTCGGCGTTCGTCGCGCCGCGCCAGGAGATCGGCATCGGCGGCGTGGTCACCCATGCCAGCCAGCACCTGGCCGGCGAATCCTGGACCGACGGCCGCGTGGTGCTCGCTTGGGATCATGTCAAGCACGGTTCCTCCGATGCCGGCGGCGGACACGATGTCGCGCTGCACGAATTCGCGCATCAGCTCGACAGCGAATCGGGCAGCATGAACGGCGCGCCGCTCATGAAGACGGCGGCGCGCTACCGCAGCTGGTCGACGGTGATGGCGCGCGAATTCGAGCGCCTGCAGCTGGCCACCCTCTACCAGGCGCCGACCGTGCTCGACCATTACGGCGCGACCAGCCCGGCCGAATTCTTCGCGGTGGCGACCGAAACCTTCTTCGGCAAGCCTGCCGAGCTGGCGGTTTTCCATCCGGAATTGTTCGGCGAGCTGCAAGGCTTTTACCGCGTCGATCCGCGCGACTGGCTGCCGGCGCCGGACGTCTCCACGGCGGGCGCCGTCTGAAAGGCGCTCAAGGAACGGTGGTTCCGGTCGAGGCCGACCATACCGCGAACCATTGTTCGCGCGTCAAGGCGATCTGCGTCGCCGCCACCGCCTCGCGCGTGGCCAATATGCGGCGCGAGCCGGTGAGCAGGAGCGGATTGGCGGGATGCCGCAACACCCAGGCATAGGCGATCGTGGTCGGCGACGTGTTGTATTCGGTCGCGATCTCGACCAGCGCCTGGCGTACGCGTTCGGCCTGCTGGCTGTGCTCGGCGAACAGCCGGCCGCCGGCCAGCGCCGACCAGATCATCGGCGCGACCGACAGACGCTGGCATTGATCGAGCGTGCCGTCGTGCAGCGGCGTCAGGTGAAGCGGCGACAATTCGATCTGGTTCGTCACCAGCGGAAAGCGCGAGGCGAGCAGTTCGAACTGCGGCGCCGTGAAATTGGAGACGCCGAAGTGGCGCACCTTGCCGGCCTGCTGCAGCGTCGCGAACGCCGACGCGATCTCGTCGGCGTCCATCAGCGGATCCGGCCGGTGGATCAGCAGCAGGTCGATGTAGTCGGTGCGCAGCTGCCGCAGCGAGTTGTCGACCGAGGCCAGGATATGGTCGCGGCCGGTATCGTAGTGCTGCAGGCGGTGCGCGGGGCGCTGCGGCGAAACCAGCTTGATGCCGCACTTGGTGACGATCTCGATCCTGTCGCGCAGCGCGGGTTTCAGCGCGAGCGCTTCGCCGAACAAGCCTTCGCCCAGATAATCGCCGTAGATGTCGGCATGGTCGGTCGTGGTGACGCCCAGATCGAGCGCTTCCTCGAGAAAGGCGAGGCGTTCCTGCGGCGTCAGGTTCCAACCGTGCAGGCGCCACAGGCCGAGCACGATGCGCGAGAATTCGGGGCCGCCGGGGGCGAGACGGATACGCGGGGCTTGCATGTGGTTCTCCTTTTTCTTCGAATGCCGAAGTATAGGCCAAAGATCCTTGGTCTCCCTATCCCTCTCCGGTGCCATCGCCCGCCCGGATAACGCCAGATTATCCTCCCGCCCGGAGCAAAAGGCGTTATCCTGCATGTTGCTCCCAAGCAGCATTTCGATACGGCACTATCCGCGACTGCCATGAATGTCTTTACCTACGGTTCCCTGATGTTCCCCGAAGTCTGGCGCCGCGTCGTCCGCGGCGACTACCGTTCCGGCGCCGGCATCGTGGCAGATTGCCGACGCTATGCGATCGAACGCGAAACCTATCCGGGCATGGTGCGCGAAGCGGGCGCCGGCGTGGTCGGCATCGTCTATTTCGACGTCGCTGCCGACGACCTGGCGGCGCTCGATGTGTTCGAGGGTGCGGATTACCGGCGCGAGACGGTTGCGGTCCGGCTCGAAAACGGCGCCATCGTGCCGGCCGAGACCTATTTCTATCTTGCCACCGCCCGCCTGCTCGATACACCATGGGACCCGGATGCCTTCCAGATGCAACGCTTCCTCGATACCTATTGCCGCAATCGATTCGGGGACTGACAGGCTCGTATGCTGCCGGCCGTTCGAAAGGCGAGGCACGGGATGCACGAATAATCTGAATTAGGGCGCGTTAATAGTTCTAGCCAAGACGTTTTCAAAACCAGAAAGTTTTCTTACGAATGCGCTTCGCAAAAATCACGATAGATGATTGAGGCGAGGCCGCTGGCTACTGGAATCCGCTTCCAGTTCGCACCAAAGGAGAAGACATGTTCTGTTGCCATCGTTCGTTCACGGATCCCGGAAATTTCCGGATCGGAGACTCTCCATCGGACAAGCTGGACGACTCCGTCGAAGATTCGGATGCCGCCGCCATGGACTTGCCTGAATGGGACCTCGATTCCATTGTTCGGAACGTCGAAGCACGCAACCAACTTGCGGGAGAGGACGAGAGATCGATATTCGCCATCGAGAATGACGGAGAGGAATATCGGGATGCCGCATCCGATGTGGAGCGGAACAATCAGTCCGACGACGACATTCGATTCGTCGTTCGCGAGCGCCGTCATGACGCCGAAGCGCTTTCCGATTCTTCGGCGGAAGAGCTCTTCCATGTACATTCGGACTTCGAATCGGAAAGCGCGCGGTGCCGCCCCGATTCCGCCGAGCGCCGGATCCGTGAAAAGCCGCTGTCCACCAACGGCGCAGGCAGCACCACGGCTTTATCAAGGACCGACTTTCCGACCAGCGGCGACATGCGCGAAGACCGACGCACGGATTTGAGCATTCCCTATGTATTGCACATTTACGATTTGATGTCGGCGCTCTTTTTCATCAAGTCGAGCCTGGCTGGCGCCGGATCTTCCGGGGTCAACATATTGAACCAGATGCTTGCGCTGCCATTGCTTGGAGACGGCGCCCAGTCCGTGCTGGCCTTCGTCAATGCGCAGCGCCAGGTGGACAACGCAAGTGACAAGCTGCGGCATTACAAGGAGGGTTGCGAAAGGGCAGCCTTCCTTCTCGACAAATACCGTCATTGCCCGATTGCCGAGCGAGAGGAATGCGCGCGATCCCTGGCGGATTGCCTGGAAAGCCTGCTTGGCCATTGCGTGGCGAACGCCGATCTCGAAGATGCCACGAAGGAGCGGCTGAGGACATTGACCGGAATGATGCGCGACGCCACGGTCGATCCGACCGCCGTCGTCAGCTACATCGAGTCCATCGTGAAAGGAAAGGAAAGCTTTCTCGTCGGCGTGGGAGGCACGATATTCGGGTCGATACTTGTCGGGTTCAACGGTCTTCTCCATCACATTCAGGGGAGCATCGAATTCATGCAGGCGGCGGAAAATATCGAAGAGATCGATGCCGCGCGCGAAAGGTTGAAGCGGGCTACCGATAAAGTCCTTTTCCGGCTCCATCAGAAGGGCGGCGACGATCAATCAAGCCTCGCGCGGATCGTTTACTGGCTCAAGGAGCACCTGGCGCAGGTATTGAGCGACGATAAATTCTTCGCTAGATGGAAGCTGTCGCACGGGATGATCCGAATGGGAGTCGGCAACCTCGGAATCCTCTTTTTCGCGGTGGGGCTCGCCGTCGGCGGACCTTTCGGCGCAGCCGCAGGAGCCGCCTTATCCGGAAGCTATCTGCTGTGGGCGGTGATCCGTGCCCGGATCCTCGATGCCAAGGCCGCGGCGATACAAGAAACGAACATTCGGAACGAATATGAATTCTCCAGATACTCGGAAAAGCATGCGTTGTGGCATAACCCCAAGTGGGTGCTGAGCAGATTCGTCGAGGCGTTGAAAGACGGCGGCGACATACTTGCCGATTGGTTATCCGAGACCGGTATCGATACGCGCGTCTCCAGAATACTGCGCGTCTTCGCCAAGTCCCCGAGGGAAGCGCAATCTCAGGAACACGTGCCGCCCGATGTGCCCGCTAGGAAGGGACTGTATCCGACAGCGGGAATGACCGACATGCTCGGCCAATACCTGTTCAAGGGCGGCATCCTTCGCCGCGCCGCCGGCGACCTGGAGCGGCATGTTCAAACAGCGATAAAGGGATTGCGGAGCAATAGCGGAAAGCGACTTGATGCCTTGGTCGAATTGAGCCGCGTCGCCACTTTCGCGGATGTCGGGCGCTGGGAAAAGATGCTGGCAAGCGACGAGCAAGGAGTCCTTGCAAGACGGGAAATGGAAGTCTGTTTCTCCATGGGGGAAAAGAGCAATTGGGATCAATGCGCGCCGGAATTCCTGAGGACGATTTATCGAGATCCGGATCATCCTCAACATCAGTACGTCAAGAAATTCATTGATGGTGCCGGGCTGTTTCTTCCGGAGAACGCATCCGTTCCTATCGAAGCGCGGATCGAACGTATCATCGGAGCGAATTCGCTGAAGCGCAGGCTGGCGGCAAGCGCATCGGCGGACGATCTGCCGACCGCGGCCTCCCTGACAGCCTGGAAAGACTTGGTGGCCCGATATGGAGAAAGCTGGAGCGGCCGTGCGTGGCCGGCGGAATTCGAGCATTGCGGCTCGCTCGAGAATCTGGCCGGCTTCGATGTCGGCGTCAATGCCCGCTGGATCAAGGCAAATATCGCTTACGACCAGCTTGTCGAAGCCGGCGATCCTGATCTCACGCTCGCCTGGCTAACGGAAAAGAACCCCCTGCGGCGCGCGGCGGCGAGGCTCTTTCTCCAAAACTGTCCGGGGATGGATCAAGCCATTGTCGACGGTTCCATCGCCCGTCTTGAGATGCCGGACAAGACGCTCGACGGCGCCGACCGCAGGAAGCTGAAAGAGAAACTGCAGGGAAAAGTGCGCGATGCTCTGCAAGGAACGTACACGAAGGTCGAATATCTCTATCCCGCCACGATCTATGAAGACATGCTGAAGCCGAACGGTCGCGTTCCGGACAATGACTGGGATCGCGACAATCTGAAACTGATACAGGAACTTCTTCGGGAAACGGCGAAGTTCTGCACGGGAAACATCGAGGAGAATTCGCTTCAGCATATCCAGGGAGCGCTGCGCTTCAAACAGGCGCAAATCGACCTGGAGTGCGCGAGGGAGAGGAATGGCAGTTTGGATGGCGGCTTGTTGCAGAAGCTACTGTTGAGCGGCGATTCCTATCAAGTCGCCGGCGCGCGGCATTATTTGCATTCCCTGGCTTCGGATATCGGTCCACAGGAGAATGGCTTTCTTCCCCGGATCGGCTTTTCCAGGGACTCGCTCCAGGATCTGGCGGAGAACGCGGCCTATCTATTGGATAGGGATGTGTCCGCCACCCGCAAGCGTCCGATCGAGAACGATGTCAAGCGGATTATCGCCGGCGAAATGCAGTGCCACAAACTGCGTGGCATGTCGACCGCCGACTTGCTGGGGAAAGGCCGGTCCTTTCCCGGCGAAGTCACCCGGGTCCTCAAGGAGCGGATCGTGGCGGCGCCGGGAGAGGATACCGAACGAGCCATTCAATTCTGGCTGTATGCATATCGGAACGGCGCGGCCAAGGATAAGGCTTGCGCCGTACAGGCTTGCGATTACGCCTGCGGCAAGAGAACGGAAACGCCGACCGCGCCTTGGTCGACAAAGCTCGCCCTGAAAGTGTTCCGAGGCTCGTCGGACAGCCATAAACGCTATTTGCTGGAGTATTTCGAAAGGACGCAATCGGATCATAAGAATATGATCGATTCCATCTTCAAGGACGAGTCCGCGGTGAACCAGAAAACCTTCGAAGACAAGGTGCGGCTCTTCAATCTGTTCTATAACACCAAGCATTCGGAAAAATTGATGATGCAAGGCGCGTCTCGCGCCGCGAAAGACGTGGCATGGGCGGAGTTTTTCGATACGTTCACTTCGGCGTATCTTGGGCCTTCCATGACATGCCGGACGGCGCCAGGGGAATTGAAGATCGCGACCAAGGCCCGAAAACTGATTCATGAGCCGGATCACCGGAAATTCGCGGATAAGGTAGTCGATTTGCTGCGCGCGAAGGATGCGGAGAGCGAGAAAATCAAGAACGAGCTTCTCAAAAGTTCCTTGCGTCTTCATCCTGAATTGATGGCATGGTGGGCCGAGGCACTTGCGGCAAACAAGAACAGCGCGAAGCGGGTGCGGGAAGACATTTGCAGATTTCGATCCGCAAGTGAAATGGAGCGCAAAGGCTGGTTCGAAGGCATCGGCGGCATCGATGCATTCCTCGCGCAAAAAGCCGAGCATCACTATGATCCTGTCTTTTTGTCGAAGCAGCTGAAGCGAGGCAAGAGAGTGGATTTCGTGAAAGCTGTGTTGGTCGGGAATTATCTTTCGCTCGACGACTTCAATAAAGTGGCAATGAACCGACCGCCGGTCGCAACGACGGCATCCGTCATTCGGAATCACCATACGGTGATGGCCACGGCTTCAAGCTGGCTTCGCCGGCGCCCAAGCATCGGCAAGCTATTCAACTGGCTGCGAGACGACAAGAATGGCATCAGGCGGCAAACGGCGCATCGCTATCTTCAACTGCAAAACATCGATGAAGACAGCATCCAGAGTCTCGAAGCTCACGGTGAAGTCGGAAAATTCGAACAGCGGCTGTTTGAATTCTTGAATCCCAATAGAAAGAGGAACCACGGCCTGGAGGTCGGATCGACGATTGCGTACTGATCGGCTCTCGGACGATGAACTTGAATTTCCGTCATCGCATGTCGCGATATCTGCCGGGCGGCGATGGAAGGCCGCATTGCAATTTGTCGCCGTTGCGCCGAACCGGCGGTATAGGAGGCAGGTTGGGCGAGCCGGTATAATCGGAAAATTCACGTTCAGGTCGCCCGCGAGCCCGATTTCGCCGCTCCGCGACCGCTTTTTGATTGCCATTACCCATGCTCGCTTCACAAAAACAACAGATCGTCGACCTGTTCCAGGCCGCCTTGGCGCCTATCGTCGCCGGCGCCGAGGGCCTCGGCGGCCCCCTGCAACCGAACGTGGCGCTCGAGCGCCCGCGTGATCCGGCCCACGGCGACATCGCCTGCAATATCGCGATGCAGATCGCCAAGCCGCTCAAGAAGAATCCGCGCGAACTGGCACAGGCGATCGTCGCCGCGATCCTGGCCGATCCGGCCCGCGCAGGCCTGATCGACGCGGTCGAGATCGCCGGCCCCGGTTTCATCAACGTGCGCGTGTCGGCGACGGCCAAGCAAGCCGTGGTCAAGGCGGTGCTGCAGGAAGGCGAGCGCTTCGGCCGCGGCCAGGCCGGCGCCGGCAAGAAGGTCATGATCGAATTCGTGTCTGCCAATCCGACCGGCCCGCTGCATGTCGGTCACGGCCGCCAGGGCGCGCTCGGCGACGCGTTGGCCGCGCTGTTCGAGGCGCAAGGCCACGAGGTGACGCGAGAGTTCTATTACAACGATGCCGGCGTCCAGATCGGCAATCTCGCCGTGTCGGTCCAGGCGCGCGCCAAGGGATTGAAGCCTGGCGACGCCGCCTGGCCGGAGGCGGCCTACAACGGCGAATACATCGCCGACATCGCGGCAGATTTCCTGGCGAAGAAGACGGTGTCCGCCAGCGACGGCGCGCCGGTCACGGCCTCCGGAGAGGTCGAGGACATCGAGTCGATCCGCAAGTTCGCCGTCACCTACCTGCGCCACGAGCAGGATCTCGATCTGCAGGCGTTCGGTATCAGGTTCGACAACTACTTTCTCGAATCTTCGCTGTACACGACCGGGAAGGTGGAGGCGACGGTCGAGGCGCTGATCAAGGCCGGCAAGACCTACGAGCAGGATGGCGCGCTGTGGCTCAACACGACCGAGTACGGCGACGACAAGGACCGCGTGATGAAGAAGTCCGACGGCACCTACACTTATTTCGTGCCGGACGTCGCCTATCACATCACCAAGTGGCAGCGCGGCTACGGCAAGGTCATCAACGTGCAGGGCAGCGACCATCACGGCACCGTCGCCCGCGTGCGCGCCGGCCTGCAGGCGGTCGGCATGGGTATCCCGCAAGGCTATCCCGATTACGTGCTGCACAAGATGGTGACCGTCATGAAGGATGGCGCCGAGGTCAAGATTTCCAAGCGCGCCGGCTCCTACGTCACGGTGCGCGACCTGATCGAATGGTCGGCCGGCGATGCGGCCAATTCGGACGGCACGCGCGATCTCACCCGCGGCCGCGACGCGGTCCGCTTCTTCCTCATCTCGCGCAAGGCGGACACCGAATTCGTGTTCGATGTCGACTTGGCGCTGGCGCGTTCGGACGAGAACCCGGTCTATTATGTGCAGTACGCGCATGCGCGCATCTGCTCGGTGCTGGCGCAGTGGGGTGGCGATGAAGCCGAACTCGACGCGATTGCCGATCTGTCAGCGCTGACTTCGCCGCGCGAAGCCGCGCTGTTGGCAAAACTGGCCGAATATCCGGAGGTGCTGCAAAAAGCGCTTGAAGAACTGGGGCCGCATCAGGTAGCGTTCTATCTCCGCGATCTCGCGGGCGAGTTGCACAGTTATTACAACGCCGAGCGTGTGCTGGTCGACGATCTGTCCACCAGGATGGCGCGGCTGGCGTTGATGAAGGCAACGCGCCAGGTTCTGCGCAACGGCCTGGCGCTGATCGGCGTCTCGGCGCCGGCTCGCATGTAACGCGGCGCGCAGTGTCAACGCTTCGGGAATCTATGTCCATCGTTAGCAAGCAGCAGGCAGGCAGCACGCTGATCGGTTTCATCAGCGGCCTCGTGATCGGTCTCGGCATCGCCGTCATCGTCGCCATCGTGATCACGAAGACGCCGATGCCTTTCCTCACCAACAAGAACGGCGACAAGCTCAAGGCATCCGAGGTCAGCGCCAGCCAGATCAGCGATCCGAACCGGCCGCTGTACGGCAAGCAGGAGGCGGCGCGCCAGGCGGCCAAGGAGTTCGAGAAGGAAGCGGCGCCGGCGGATGCGGCGCAGGGCGGCAAGGCCGGCGAGGTCAAGACGGCGGAAGGCGAGGCGAACAAGGCCGGACCGGCCATCGTTCCGGCCAAGGCGGATGCCAAGGACATCGTCGCCGTCAAGTCCGACGAAGACAAGTATGTCTATTATCTGCAGGCCGGCGCTTTCCGCGAACAGGCCGATGCCGAAGGCGCGAAGGCCAAGCTGGCGCTGCAGGGGTTCGAGGCGAGCATCTCCGAAAAGCCGGCTAATGACGGCACCCAGGGCGGCGTGCTGTACCGTGTGCGCCTCGGCCCGTATTCCCAGATCGACGCCATGAACCGCGTGCGCGGCAAGCTGGCCGAGAGCGGCCTGGACGTGGCCGTGGTGCGGATATCGAAATGATGAGGAGCTACCCCATGCGTATTCTTCAACGGATTTGCGTCGCGGCCGGAATGGCGCTGTGTGCGTTGACCGCGGCGGCGACGCCGGCCAATCCGCAAAACGGCGCCGACTACCTGACCCTGCCGGAAGCGCAGCAGACCGATTCCGGCAACAAGGTCGAGGTCGTCGAATTCTTTTCCTATGCCTGTCCGCACTGCGCGGCGTTCGAGCCGCAGTTGGCCGAATGGGTCAAGAAGCAGGGCGGCCGGATCGCGTTCAAGCGCGTGCCGCTCGCCTATCGCGCCCAATGGGTGCCGTTGCAGAAGATGTATTACGCGCTGGAAGCGCTCGGCAAGACCGAGGAAGTGCATGCCAGGATATTCCACGCCGTGCATCGCGAGCGCGCGCCCTACGATAACGACAGCGCGATGATCGAGCTCGCCGTCAAGCTTGGCATCGATCGCAAGCAATTCACCGAAGCCTATAACTCGTTCGGCGTGCAGAGCAAGGTGCGGCGGACCGGCCAACTGCAGGAAGCCTATCGCGTCACTGGCGTGCCGATGCTCGCCATCGACGGCCGCTACGAAACCTCGCCGGGCTTCCTGGCCGACAACGGCTTGCGGCAACCGGAAGAGCAGTTGTTCGCGAGCGCCTTGCAGGTGGCCGATTTCCTGGTCACGAAGGCCGGCAAGCGATAAGCCCGGGTTCATCCTTCCCAGCCCGCTCCGGCGGGCTTTTTCACAATGAAACGCGTATTCATCACCGGCGCATCGAGCGGCATCGGCGCCGCGCTTGCGAAGCGTTATGCCGAACAGGGCGCCGTGCTCGGTCTCGTCGCGCGGCGCGAGACGCAATTGCGCGCGCTCGCGGACGGCCTGCCGCAGGCGGAGCGCCATCGCGTCTACGCCGTCGACGTGACCGATCATGCCGCGCTGGCCGCCGCGGCGCAGGATTTCCTGGCGCATGCCGGCGGCGCCGACGTGGTGATCGCCAATGTCGGCATTTCGCGCGGCACGCTGACCGAATATGCCGAGGATCTCGCCGTGTTCGAGCGCATCCTCGCCACCAATGTCACGGCGACGGCGGCCACGTTTGCTCCGTTCATCGCCGCCATGCGCGCGCAGTCCGAAGCCGGCGGCGCCGCTTGCCGCCTGGTCGGCATCGCCAGCGTGGCGGGCATACGCGGCTTGCCGGGCGCCGAGGCTTACAGCGCATCGAAGGCGGCCGTCATCAGTTACTGCGAATCGCTGCGGGTCGAATTGAAGAAAAGCGGCATCAAGGTCGTGACGATCGCGCCCGGCTATATCGATACGCCGATGACGCGGGTGAATACCTACCGGATGCCGTTCCTGATGCCGGCGGAGGAATTCGCCGAGCGGGCCGTCGCCGCGATCGAGGCAGGCACGAGTTACCGCGTCATCCCGTGGCAGATGGGAATCGTCGCCAAGCTGCTGCGGTTGCTGCCGAACGCCGTCTACGACCTGGCATTCTCGAACGCGCCGCGCAAGGCGCGCGAGACGGACGCGGAGGGGCGGCCATGACCTTGGTCGATGCCGTCGGGCGCGAGCATACGCGCGTGGCGCCGGCGCGCGACGGCGTACGGATCGTGTCGCTGGTGCCGTCGATCACGGAGCTGTTGTTCGATCTCGGCCTGGCGCCGTGGATCGTCGGCCGCACCGGCTTTTGCGTGCATCCGAAGGATGCCGTGTCCGCCGTGCCGAAGGTCGGCGGCACCAAGGATGTGAACATCGGCAAGATCCGCAAACTTGCGCCGACGCATCTGGTCGTCAATATCGATGAAAACGAAAAGCCGACCGTCGAGGCCCTGGCCGAGTTCGTGCCGCATGTGATCGTCACCCATCCGCTGGCGCCGCGCGACAACCTGCCGCTGTACCGCCTGCTGGGCGCCGTCTTCGGCGCCGAGGAGCGGGCCGAGGCATTGTGCGCGCGCTTCGAGGAAGAATACGCGGCGTTGCGTGCCGCCGCGCGGAATGGCAGGGCGCGGCGGGTCCTCTATTGCATCTGGCAGGATCCGTGGATGACCGTCTCGCGCGACACCTATATCGCACGCATGCTGGCGGAAGTGCGCTGGGAGCAAGCCGTGGTGGCCGATCCCCGGCGCTATCCATCCTTCGCCTGGTCGGAGCGGCTGCTGGCCGATGTGGACGAGGTGCTGTTGTCTTCCGAACCCTACCGCTTTACCGAAGCGCATGCGGACGCGCTCGAGCGGCAGATCGGCAAGCCGGTTCAATTGCTCGATGGGGAAATGGTGTCGTGGTACGGCAGCCGCGCGATCCTGGGGCTGCGCTATATGCGGGAGCTTATTTCTCGCGGCTGAGCCGCACCAGCATGCGGATGACTTCGCGCGCGATCTGGCGATCGTGCTCGTCGAGACGTTGCAAATCCGCTATCAGCTTCACATCGTCGGATTCGAAACGCGAATGCAGGGTAATGCCTTCTTCGCTGTTGCGAAGGTAGGGAGGAGATTCCTGCCGGGCGCCGCCGAAGCGCAGCCATTCGGCGGGCACACCGAGCCATTGCGCGAGCGTGCGCAATTTCTCCTGGGTCGGTATGGCTTCGCCCATCAGCCACTTGCGGGCGGCGTGCACTGTAATCGGCCGTCCGGGGAAGCGGATATTGAATTCGCGCGCCAGCTGCGTCGGGCTGTCTGAGGAATAATCAGCGTCGCGTAATGCTTGTTGCAGACGTTCGCTGAAATCCTCGCGTTCTGTGGATGTTTTCATCACCACGAACTATTCCATGCCGGCAAGTAAGAGTCAGTCTCTTGACCGGGTGAACTTTTTGTGACTGCAAGCAACATTGCGCAAAATCAAGTTCGCCTCGCGAGCGACCCGAAGATCCAATGGACGAAAGAGCAATTGGATCGCCGAAAGCAAGGATCGTTCCGTGGTTGCGATCCCGCCGATGACGCTATGCCAGCACGAAACGGAAGACCCCGTCGGTGTCTCTGTGCCGTCTTAGCACGCCGTCGAACCACAATTTATGCAAGTGTGCGAGCGCTTCGCCGAGCGCGAACGTCAATTGATGCGCGTCGAGTTCGCGCTTGAACATGATCGGCACGATATCGGCCGCCGACATCGGTGTCGCGCAGGCGCGCGCCACCTCGGCAAGCCGGTCGGCATGATGATCGCATAACTGTCGGATGCGCGTGCGCAGGCCCACGAAAGGCTTGCCGTGCGATGGCAGCACGAGAGTGTCGGCCGGCAGACCCTCGAAGCGCGCGAGGGATTCAAGATAAAGATGCACCGGATTGGCTTCCGGTTCGACGGCAAACACGGAAACATTGGTCGAAATGCGCGGCAGAACCATGTCGCCCGAGATCAGAAGCCGCAGCGCATCGCAATACAGCGCCGCATGTTCGGGCGAATGTCCATGGCCTGCGATCATGCGCCATTCGCGGCCGCCGATTTTCAGGGCTTGGCCGTCTTGGATCCGCGTATATTCGTGCGGCACGGACGGCACCAGGGTCGGATAATAGCTCTTGCGCGCCTGCAGCTTCTCCAGCATGGCGGCATCGGCCAGTCCATGGCGCTGGAAGTGCGGCAAGGCCGACGTGCCGTCCACGCCGGGCAGGGCGGCGGACATCATGCGCGCGAAAGCGTATTCGCCGGCGCTCATCCAGAGCGGCGCCTGCCAGCGCGAGCACAGCCAGTCCGCGAGCCCGACGTGGTCGGGATGGCAATGCGTGACGATGACCCGCAGGATCGGGAGGTCGCGCAATCGGCGCGCGAAAATATCTTCCCAGGCGGCGCGCGTGGGCGCGGTGGCGATGCCGCAATCGACGACTGTCCAGCCCCGCACCTTGCCTTCGGGCGCGTCCGTTTCGTCTTCCAGCAGCCACAGATTGATGTGATCGAGCGCGAACGGCAGACCCATGCGCAGCCATAGCACGCCGGGAGCGACCTCGTGTACCTCGCCGGGCGCCGGGATGTCGTCGCCGAAAGGATAGGCAAGCTGGGATTCGAGCGGATTCATCTGCAGGTTCCAATCGGGTGAAGCGCCGGCGGCCGGGGCGCCATGCCGTGTTCCGCGTGGGTTCACATTTCGTCCCGCCGCGCTACAATAGGCTTTACGTTAACGTAAACTGCCATTCTATGCGCGATCGCGTGCATCTGCATCGACATCGCATCCGTTGGAAGGCCCACTCAGACAGTCTCCCATGCCGACCTACACCATCACCGAACTGGCGCGCGAATTCGATATCACGCCGCGTGCGATCCGCTTCTACGAAGACCAGGGGCTGATCAGCCCGAAGCGCGAAGGCGCGGGCGGCCGCACCCGGGTCTATACGGCGCGCGAGCGCACGCGCCTGAAACTGACGCTGCGCGGCAAGCGCCTTGGTCTCACGTTATCGGAAATCAAGAGCCTGGTCGACATGTACGAATCGCCGAAGGACTCGGCAGCGCAGATGAGGCGCTTCCTGACCGTGCTGGCGCGGCACCGCGAAACGCTCGAGCAGCAGCGCGAAGACATCGAGGTGACATTGGCCGAGATCGCCGCCCACGAAGCCGAATGCAAGCGCTTGCTAGAGGGCGGAGCGGGCTCCGCCGCCGCACCCAAGCCCGCGCGCAAGGCGACGGCGAAGCCTGCCGCGAAGCCGGCCGGCGTGCGCGCCAAGCAGGAGGTCTGACGCATTTGCGGCGGTGAAAAGGGGCTGTCGAGTTACGTTTACGTAAACGTCAATTGACGGTATGATTTTGGCTCCTTTGGCGGCCGCAGCGGACACTGGGAGGGAGGGTTCATGTTGACAAACGAGCAGCATTCCGGCGCGTCCGGAGCGATCGACCGGCAAGTCGCCGAGAGCGTCGCGGCAAGCTTCGCGCAACAGGGTGCGCTGACCTCCTGGAATGCCCGCGTGGTGCGGCTGGCCGAAGGCGAATGCGAGATCGCCGTGCCGATGGGGCCGGCCGTCACGCAGCAGCACGGCTATTTCCACGGCGGCGTGATCGGCACGCTGGCGGATACGGCCGGCGGTTACGCGGCCAACACGCTGCTGATGCCCGAGCGCGAATGCCTGACGGCCGAGTACAAGATCAACATCGTCGCGCCCGCCATCGGCGACACGCTGGTGGCGCGCGGCAAGGTGCTCAAGGCCGGCAAGTCGCTGGTCGTATCGAGCGCCGAAGTATTCGCGATCAAGGACGGCTCCGAAAAGCTGTGCGCGATCATGCAACAGACATTGTTTGTCATTTCACCGCGTTAATTCGCATCAACCCAGGAACCTGTTGGCCTTGAAGAGTCGAAACGAAAATTTGGCTGGGCGAGAGCAGATTTTCCCGATTTCTTGTATCGATAGCGGGATCTATCGATCAAAAAATCGGGGAGATAGGATCCGGCCAGCCGAATTTGCAATCGACTCCTTCGAGTCCGGCAAGCTCCAATAAGAATTGAGGACGACATGATTCATCTACCGGGCTTGACCTTCGATCATGGCGAGGACATCGCCGCCCTGCGCGAGGCCGTGCAGCAATTCGCCGCCGCCGAAATCGCCCCGCGCGCCGCCGAAATCGACCGCAGCGATCAGTTCCCGATGGACCTGTGGCGCAAGATGGGCGAACTCGGCATTCTCGGCATCACCGTCGACGAAGAATACGGCGGCGCCAACATGGGCTACCTTGCCCACATCGTCGCGATGGAAGAAATCTCGCGTGCCTCGGCCTCGGTCGGCCTGTCCTACGGCGCGCATTCGAACCTGTGCGTCAACCAGATTAAGCGCAACGGCACGCCGGAGCAGAAGGCCAAGTATTTGCCGAAGCTGATCTCCGGCGAGCACGTCGGCGCGCTCGCGATGTCCGAGCCGAACGCCGGTTCCGACGTCGTCAGCATGAAGCTGCGCGCCGATTTCAAGGGCGACCGCTGGGTCTTGAACGGCAGCAAGATGTGGATCACCAACGGCCCGGATGCCGACACGCTGGTGGTCTATGCGAAGAACGATCTCGAGGCCGGCCCGCGCGGCATCACGGCGTTCCTGATCGAAAAAGGCTTCAAGGGATTCTCGATCGCGCAGAAGCTCGACAAGCTCGGCATGCGCGGCTCGCACACCGGCGAACTGGTGTTCGAGGATTGCGAAGTGCCGGCCGAAAACGTGCTCGGCGGCCTCGGCAAGGGCGTGAACGTCCTGATGTCCGGCCTCGACTTCGAGCGCACCGTGTTGTCGGGCGGCCCGCTCGGCATCATGCAGGCTTGCATGGACGTCGTCGTTCCCTATGTCCATGACCGCAAGCAATTCGGCCAGCCGATCGGCGAATTCCAGCTGATGCAAGGCAAGCTCGCCGACATGTATTCGACCATGATGGCTTGCAAGGCCTATGTCTACGCCGTCGGCCAGGCATGCGACCGCGCCAAGACGCCGGAAGCGGTGCGCGCCCTGCGCAAGGACGCCGCCGGGGCGATCCTGTATTCGGCCGAGAAGGCGACCTGGATGGCGGGCGAGGCGATCCAGACGCTCGGCGGCAACGGCTACATCAATGAATACCCGGTCGGCCGCCTGTGGCGCGACGCCAAGCTGTACGAAATCGGCGCCGGCACCAGCGAAATCCGCCGCATGCTGATCGGCCGCGAACTGTTCGCGGAAACCAAGTAAGCTCTTGTCACCATCGAGCGGCGGCCGCGAGACGGCCGCCGCGCTGCGCGAGGAAGGCAACATGGCTACAATGATCGAGTCGTATCGCGGGTTCGTCTACCCGTGGGCCATCGACCACATCGGTCACATGAACGTGCAGTCGTATACGGCGCGCTTCGACGAGGCGACCTGGCATTTCTTCGCGCGGCTCGGCTTGACGCCCGGCTACCTGAAGGCGAACAGGCGCGGCTTGGTCGCGCTCGACCAGCGCACCCAGTACAAGCGCGAAGTGCTGGCCGGCTCGCTGCTGCACGTGAAGACCGAGCTGATCGAGATCAAGCGCAAGACGATCCGCTTCATGCATCACATGTACGACAGCGAGACCGACGAACTGGTGGCGACCACGGAACTGGTCGGCGCCTTCCTCGACACCGATATCCGCAAGACGGTCGAATTGCCGCAATCGGTGTTCGACGCCGGCGCGGCGCTGTTCGGCATTCGCATGACGGCATCCGTTCCGGCCTAGAGGCTGTTATGAACTCAAACAGGGGGCACGCAGTCCCGGAAACCGGCCGAATGCAAGGCGCGGCGACGCGTCGTAGCGGTGCTACGGCAAGGAGCCGCAACACGGCAGGCGGCCGGTTTCCGGGACTGCCCGGAGGGTTCGGT